>Ga0308157_10000141_pt1 | contig 298227 bp, 273 predicted proteins | sample PhyBR1_FD_201035 | JGI IMG/M metagenome (GOLD analysis project Ga0308157, IMG submission 201035) | Phyllosphere microbial communities from UC Gill Tract Community Farm, Albany, California, United States - DLSLB.R1 | ecosystem: Host-associated > Plants > Phyllosphere > Unclassified | place... | reverse complement strand
AATAATTTCTTTTGGTAAGTTAATACCTGTGTTTTTACAACTTCGAATTTCCTATAGCTCCATTATTCAAGGATTGACTAATTTCGTATCGGCTTTATTTCTTCTGTCTATATTTTAAATTTCAAATGAACTTCTCGTTTCAATTACTTACTTCGTTTCTCTGTTTCTGTAAGCGGTTGCAAAGGTAATTAATATTTTTAAACCGCAAAATATTTTTTCAAATATTTTAAAACTTTTTTTCTTTTATTAATCTCAGTCTCTAAAACCTCAACCTTCAAAAAAAGCCCGCTAAAAATAACATTACTGCTTCACTATTTCAATTCCTACAATACTACTCTTCTTTCGTATTGGGAGTGCAAATATACAACTCAATATTCCGTTTTTCCAAATCAACTTTACAATTAATTTACATTTTTCGCCTAACTTACTGAATAACCGTAGAATATTTTTTAATCTTTTTTGAAAATAGATGTAAGAAGGGAGATTTAAGATGGGAGAGACATGGATTGTGTAGGATTTAAAGAGCTGGTATCATCCTTGTCACATTGAGCTTGTCGAAATGTCGTTTCAAAAGCTCATCAGAATTTAAATATCATGTGAAACTGAAATTATACTTCGACAAGCTCAGTATGACAATACTTGATAGACTGCACTTTTAATACTAATTTCTAACTTCGTTATTATATTCTCTTATAAGTTACAAATGAATAAGCATATTGATGCTTTTCATCTTTCTTAAAATCTTCTCTTTCGATTTCTTCCCAATCATCTGAATCAATTTCTGGAAAATAAGTATCACCATCAAATTCATGGTGAACTTCTGTTATATATAGAATATCAGTAAATTCTATTGCTTGTTTGTAGATATTCCCTCCTCCAATAATAGAAATAGTTTCATCTATAGTTTTTGCAAATTCTATAGCTTTATCTAAAGAATTAAAAACTTCTATTCCTTCTGTATTCCAATTTTTGTCTCTTGTTATAACAATATTGGTACGATTAGGCAAAGGGCGACCAAGTGATTCGAAAGTTTTTCGCCCCATGATAATTGGATGTCCAGATGTAAGATTTTTAAAGTGTTTTAAATCGTTTGGTAAATGCCAAATTAAATCATTATTAGCTCCAATTACATTATTACTCGCTTTTGCGACAACTATATTTATCATAAGTTTATAAAGGTAAAAAAAGCTATCCCTTTAGAAGGATAGCTTAACAAATATAATCATTTTTTTGATTATTTCATTTTATTAACAGCATCTTGCAAATCCTTAATTTGTTTTGCAATTGTTACTGATTTTATTGTTTTAGCAGCATCTGTTTTTATTTGTAATGCTTTTTCTGCCATTTGCTTAATAGCCATTCCTGCTTGTGGATTTTGCTCTTTAAGATATGTATAATAACCAGAATATGTTTTTGCAACTTGTGCAGTTGCATCTGGTGTATCATTTTTCATAATCCAATTAAAAGCTTCTTCTGCTAATTTTCCTTTTTCTTGATCTTGGAATTTAATAAATTCGTAAACTGCAGCAGATTCTGCAACCAATGGTGTTTTATCTAACTGATTATTTTTAATCCAAGTTGGTAATAAAATCATTGCTAAATCAGAAGAACTTTTAATTACTTCATCATCAACATTCTTTGTTAATTCATTTATTCTTGCTGGATTATTTTTTACAATTCCTGTTAATGCAGCTCCTTGTACACTATACGATGGGCTTTTTACTGCTTTTTCATAAATAGTAGCATCAAAAATATTTGCTTCATTTAATAAGCTTAACGCAGCAGCTTGTACCAATGTTTTAGGATCATTAGAAGCCAATTGTTTTAATTTAGCCGATGCTTTATCCATTAATGGTTTAGATGCTGGATCTAATTTATTTATAGTATAGATTCTTAATCCATCAAAAGGATCATTTAAAGCATCTAATAAAGCTTCTGTTGCTTTCGGATTTGTTGCTTGTGCATCTACCATAGCATCTATTGCTAATAAACGTGTAGCGTATTCTCCTTTTCCAGCTTTGTATTGTGCAATAAATTCTTCAACAGATTTTTTATCGTCTATGTCTGCTAATAAAACTTGATCTGCATTCGGAATTACTACATCTGGTTTTTTATTTACTTCAAACTCAAATGAATTTTCAGCTTGTTTTGCAACCCAAACTTGTTTACGAACTGCTTTTCCATTTTCTACGATGTCTATTGCAAATGGAAATTCGAATAATTTTGAAGCATCTTGTCTTACTACAACTTTAACTTTTTTAGTTTTCGCATTATAATCTGAAACAACCGTTAACTTTGGATGTCCATTATCATAATACCATTGGTTGAAAAACCAATTTAAATCACGTCCAGAAACTTCTTCTAATGCTAAACGTAATTGAACAGCTTCTGCTTTTCCGAATTCATTATCTTTTAAATATTTGCTCAATCCTTTAAAAAATGCATCATCACCTAAAAAGTTTCTTAACATATGTAAAATTAGTCCTCCTTTATTATACGAAACACCATCAAACATATCCTCGCGAGAATTGTAATGTATACGCACTAAATTCTTAGAAGGTCCATCTCCATGTTTATAACCAAAAGCTTCGTTGTAACGGTGTTCATCTGCTTTCTCTTTACCATATTTATGTTCAAACCATAAGTACTCAGAATAATTAGCAAAAGATTCATTCACCGTTAAATTACCCCAGCTTTCTGCTGTTACCAAATCACCAAACCAATGGTGAAATAATTCGTGCGCAATAACATATTCTGCTGTGTTTTCATCAACTAATTGTCCAGCTTTTTGTTGTACGCCATCATGAAATAAAGATGCCGTTGTGTTTTCCATTGCTCCAGAAACATATTCTCGTGCTGTCATTTGAGAATATTTTTCCCAAGGATAAGCATAACCTAGTTTATCAGAGAAAAATTGAATCATTTCTGGTGTATTTCCAAAAATTTGTTTTGCAACATCTTTATAAGCTGGTTCTACATAATAATCAACATCTATGTTTTTCCATTTATCTTTAATAATTGCATAATCTCCAATTCCGAAAAAGAATAAATATGGTGCATGTTTTTTATCAAACTTCCAATAATCTGTTTTTGTTCCGTCAGTATTTTTCTTAGTAGATTTTAATAATCCGTTAGATAACGAAACATACTTATCTGGATAAGTTAATGTAATCTCTTGTGAGGTTTTTTGATTTGTTTTATCTATTGTTGGAAACCAACAAGACGAAGATTCTGTTTCTCCTTGTGTCCAAACTTGTGTAGGGTAATTTGCTCTTTCTCCTTTTGCATTAATGAAGTAAACACCTTTTGCATCGTTAATAGCTTCGCTTCCTTTTTGCTTTACTTCATTTGGACGAGCAGTATATTTAATGTATAAAGTATATTCTTGGTCTTTTTTATATTCTTTATCTAAGTCGATTATCAATTGTAAATCGTCGTATTTATAATTTAGTTTCTTCTTAGAATTTCCAGAAACCAAAGCAACTTCGTGAATTAACATTGCCTTTGCATCTAACGTCACTTTAGAAGTTGAATAAAAGTGTGGCTTTAATGTTACCCACTCCTCTCCTATAACGTGTTCTTTTTGATAATCAAACTTTAAATCTAGTTTTGTATGAACAAGATTATTAACTCGTTCTGCTTCTGAACGGTAAATATCTAACGCATTAGTTTGATTCTCTGAATAACTTGGTGGAGAAGTCATTACTTGCGCCGTTGCAATACTTGATATGATAAAGGCTGATGAAAGCCAAAGAATTCTTTTTTTCATCGTAAGTTATTTTTTACTATTGGTTGTATTAATTTCTGAAAAGTTACAAAAAAGTAGAGAAATGAAGAATAGAAAACACTCTAAAAGTAATTAGAGCTTTTAGGAATATAAAATTTTATGAGATTATAATTAACTTACTTAATATATTTTAAACGATTACGATTGTTTAAGTTTTTAAACAGTTCAGATTTTTAATTCAAATTTTTCAATACTTCCTCAAGAATATATAGGTTTGTATCTAATGGTTTATTTCTCAAATTGTCAGGAATACGAGCCGTAGATTTAAAACTATTCAGTAATAATGTATTTGCTTTTTCAGCGTCATTATAATCAAAGAATATATTATCCCAATTATCGTGCTCTCTTTTAAATGCTATTCCATTACTAGCAAATTTAAAAGGCAAAGGTTGTAAAAAAGAAATGTAAGCCTCTGTCTCGTTATCTTTATGATATTTTAGGTAATTAATTGAAAATTCTACTGATGATCTAACTCTTATTTTGATAGCATTGCTAGATTCTTTTTGTTTACTTTTTATTCTCCAATTATTTAACTCAGATGATAGGTAATTAAATTTAGATTGATTTGTATCGTTATAATCCTGACATGTATATTTTAATAATTTATCTTTATAATTAATAGGTTGTAATAAAATGTTTTTACCATCATTGGACTTTAATTTAAACTTCAATTCATCGTCTACATTATAATTTAAAACATGAAGTGTGATAATTGATTCATTATCATTTAAAGAATAATTTCCATAATAAATACTTGTTTCATTATTATTTGCATTAAACAAACTATCTGATAAATTAGAATGAATCATTATACCATCGTCAAATAATAAGAAGTTACCATTACTAGATAAAACTAAATTGGAATTAAATGTTGATTGAGAAACTTCTTCTGAATGAGACCTACTTTTAATTTCTGTAAACTTCCAAGAACCCATTAAGTCTTGTTTTTTATTAGTACATGAGATAACAGAAATGATAAATAAGAAAATGTATAAGAGTTTTTTCATTGTTAGATTTTAAAATAAATATAGTAAAAAAACAAAAAAGCCGTTTCGAAATCGAAACGGCTTTTATTATGTAATCAACTAATGGATTAAGCTTCTTCTGTACCTTCAGTTTCAGTTGCTGGAGCTTCTGCAGCTGGAGCAGCTTCTTCTGTTTTAGTACTTTTTCTACTACGACGTGTAGTTGCTTTCTTCTCAACTTTTGCATTAGAGTAGATTTCGTTGAAATCAACTAACTCAATCATTGCCATCTCAGCACCATCTCCTAAACGGAAACCAGTTTTGATGATACGAGTGTATCCACCTGGACGGTTAGCAATTTTAGGAGCAACAGTTCTGAATAATTCAGTAACTGCTTCCTTATTTTGCAAATAAGAAAATACAACACGACGATTGTGAGTATCGTCTGTTTTAGACTTTGTCAATAAAGGCTCAGCATACTTTTGTAATGCTTTAGCCTTTGCTACTGTAGTGTTGATACGTTTGTGTGTAATCAACGATATAGCTAAATTAGATAATAAAGCTCTTCTGTGAGAAGCAGTTCTACCTAAATGATTAAATTTTTTTCCGTGTCTCATTTTTAATAAAATTATTCTACGTCTAACTTATATTTTGCGATGTCCATACCAAAGTTAAGACCTTTGCTGTCCACCAATTCTTCTAACTCTGTAAGAGATTTCTTACCAAAGTTTCTGAATTTCATTAAGTCAGACTTAGCGAAAGAAACTAATTCGCCTAATGTTTCAACTTCAGCTGCTTTTAAACAGTTTAATGCTCTTACTGATAAATCCATGTCAACCAATTTCGTCTTAAGTAATTGGCGCATATGTAACGCTTCTTCATCGTAAGTTTCACCAGATGCAACTTCTTCAGCTTCTAATGTAATTCTCTCATCTGAGAATAACATAAAGTGGTGAATTAAGATTTTTGCGGCTTCAGTTAAAGCATCTTGTGGTGTAATAGAACCGTCAGTCGTAATTTCGAAAACTAATTTTTCGTAATCCGTTTTTTGTTCTACACGATAGTTCTCGATTGCATATTTTACATTCTTAATAGGAGTGTAAATAGAATCGATAGCTATAGTACCTATTGGCGCAGAAGCCTTTTTATTCTCTTCAGCTGGTACGTATCCTCTACCTTTTTCTATTGTAAACGTTAAAGTAACATTTACTTTAGAATCTAAGTTAGCGATAACTAATTCAGGGTTTAAAACTTGAAATCCAGAGATAAACTTACCTAAATCACCCGCTGTTAATTGATTTTGCCCTGAGATAGTAGCAGTTACAGTTTCAGCATCTGATTCATCAATTTGTTTCTTAAAACGAACCTTTTTCAGATTTAAAATGATCTCTGTAACATCTTCCACTACTCCTGGAATAGTTGAAAATTCGTGCTCAACACCTTCAATCTTGATCGACGTGATGGCATATCCTTCTAATGAAGAAAGTAAAACTCTACGAAGAGCATTTCCAACTGTAATCCCGTATCCTGGCTCTAATGGACGAAATTCGAATTGTCCGAATCTAGAATCAGATTCAACTAAGATTACTTTGTCAGGTTTGATGAAATTTAAAATAGTCATTTTATTAGTCTGATTTTATGGTTTATTTAGAATATAACTCGACGATTAATTGCTCTTTGATATCTTCTGGGATTTGAACTCTTTCTGGAGCTTTAGTAAAAGTACCAGATTTTTGTTCGTCATTCCAAACTAACCAATCGTACTCGCGACGTGCATGTAAAGAGTTAGTAATAGCAGTTAAAGATTTAGATTTTTCTCTAACAGCGATAACATCTCCAGCTTTTAATTGATAAGATGGGATATTTACAACCTCTCCATTCACAGTTACGTGTTTGTGAGATACTAATTGACGAGCCCCGCTACGAGAATTTGAGATACCTAAACGGTACACTACATTATCTAAACGAGATTCACATAATTGTAATAATACTTCACCAGTAATTCCTTTAGATGCGTTTGCTTTCTTGTATAAGTTAGAAAATTGACGCTCTAAGATACCGTAAGTATATTTTGCTTTTTGTTTTTCAGATAACTGAATTGCGTATTCTGATTTTTTAGCTCTTCTTTTGTTAGGTCCGTGTTGCCCTGGAGGATATTTCTTTTTCTCAAAAGATTTATCGTCACCGAAAATTGGTTGTCCAAATTTTCTTGCAATTTTAGTTTTTGGTCCTGTATATCTTGCCATGATTTATTACTATTAAATATTAAATAATTAAATTGAGAAAAATGATTAAACTCTTCTCTTTTTAGGTGGACGACATCCATTGTGTGGAAGTGGAGTAACATCAACGATTTCTGAAACTTCGATACCACCATTATGAATTGTTCTAATAGCAGACTCACGACCTTGACCTGGTCCTTTAACAAATACTTTAACTCTTCTTAATCCAGCTTCGTATGCAACAGTTGCTGCATCTTGAGCGGCTACTTGAGCAGCGTAAGGAGTGTTCTTTTTAGATCCACGGAATCCCATTTTACCTGCTGAAGACCAAGAGATAACTTCACCGTTTTTGTTCGTTAATGTAACGATTACGTTATTAAACGATGCTTGAATATGAGCTTGTCCAGTAGCTTCTACAACTACTTTTCTTTTCTTTACTACTTTCTGATTTTTTGCCATGATCTACTTATTATTTAGTGGCTTTTTTCTTGTTAGCAACTGTTTTCTTTTTACCTTTTCTTGTACGTGAGTTATTCTTTGTTCTTTGACCACGTAATGGTAAACCTAATCTGTGACGAATACCTCTTTGACATCCGATATCCATTAAACGTTTGATGTTTAATTGGATTTCTGATCTTAATTCTCCTTCTACTTTGAAAGATTCATTAATCGATGCACGGATTGCATTGATTTCTTCATCACTCCATTCGCTAACTTTCTTATCTTCTGAGATGTTATTCTCAGCTAAGATTTTAGAAGCACTACTTCTACCTACCCCGTAAATGTATGTAAGTCCGATTACCCCTCTTTTATTTTTAGGTAAATCTACACCTGAAATTCTTGCCATAACTCTAAATAATTAACCTTGTCTTTGTTTAAACTTAGGATTCTTTTTGTTGATCACGTACAAACGTCCTTTACGACGTACAATCTTACAGTCAGCACTTCTCTTTTTAATGGATGCTCTAATTTTCATCTTTGTAAATTTATTTATAATCCGATAGAGTTAACGCCGAAACATTAACTCTACCACCTGTCGTTAAATATTTTTTTAGTATCTATAAGATATTCTACCTTTTGTTAAATCATAAGGAGACATCTCTATTTTAACTCTATCACCTGGTAAAAGTTTAATATAATGCATACGCATTTTACCAGATATATTACATGTTACTACATGTCCATTTTCTAATTCGACACGGAACATTGCATTGGATAATGCTTCTGTAATCGTACCGTCTTGTTCAATATGTTTTTGTTTTGCCATAAATCTTTTTAATAATAACCTTATTAGATATCTCTTGATGTTCTACCTGAAGTCATTAATCCATCATAACGATGATTTAATAAATACGTATTAATTTGCTGAACAGTATCTAAGATAACTCCCACCATAATTAACATTGAAGTACCTCCAAAGAACATAGCTAAGCTTTGTTCAACACCTAATAATTTTACAATAGCTGGCAAAACAGCAAGCAAAGTTAGTAAAATTGCTCCAGGTAACGTAATTTTTGATAAAATTTCGTCTAAAAAATTTGCAGTTTCTTTTCCAGGACGGATTCCAGGGATGATTCCTCCGTTACGTTTTAAGTCTTCAGCCATCTGATTTACTGGGATTGTAATCGCAGTATAGAAATAAGTGAAGATAATAATTAGTAAACCGAAAATCAAATTATATTCCCACGTAAATGGATCTGCCATTTTCGCAAAGAATTGTTTTACTGAACTTGTGTCGTCTAAGAAATAGTTTGCTAATGTTCCTGGTAAAAACATAATTGCTTGCGCGAAGATAATTGGCATTACACCAGCTGCATTAACTTTTAGAGGAATATAAGAACGTACAGAATCTGTAACAGATCTCATATAAGAACTACTAGAAGTTTGCGCTCTTCTTACATATTGCACTGGTACTTTACGTACTGCTGCAACAATCATAATACACATTGCAATAACTAGGATTAAACCTAACATTTCTATCAAGAAGAAAATACCATTTGAAGGATCAACTTCAAATGCATTGAAAATTGCTTTTGGTAAATCAGCTAAGATACCAACCATAATTAAGATTGATATACCATTACCGATACCTTTGTCAGTAATTTTTTCTCCCATCCACATGGCAAATATAGTTCCTGTAATCAGAATAACTGTTGAAGGGAACCAAAACCAAAATGTGGTTGGAGGAATTACATAGATAGCATACGATGAAGCTGGATCATAAGGTAAAATCTGAGAAGTTACCAATGTTAAATATGCTGGTGCTTGCACTAAACATATTCCTATTGTTAACCATCTTGTAATTTGATTTACTTTATTACGACCGCTTTCTCCTTCTTTCTGTAGTTTTTGGATGTAAGGTACCGCTAATCCCATCAATTGTACAACAATTGAAGCAGAGATATAAGGCATAATTCCTAACGCAAATACGGAAGCTCTTTTAAAAGAACCTCCGGTAAAAGAGTTTAATAATCCTAAAATTCCTGAATTTGCATTTTCTTGGTCTGTTATAAAACGATTAACTTCGTTAATATCGACACCTGGAAGTGGAATATGAGAACCGAATCTATAAACCAATAATAGAAGGATAGTTACAAGTAACTTATCCTTCAATTCTTTTATGCTCCAGATATTTTTTATGGTCTGTATAAACCCTTTCATCTATAAAATATATTCTTAAGCGTTAACTAATTCTACTTTACCTCCTGCTTTCTCAATAGCTTCTTGAGCTGATTGAGTGAATTTATCTGCAGTAACATTAACAGTAGCTTTTAACTCTCCACGTCCTAAGATTTTCACTAAGTCGTTTTTGTGAGCTAAACCTAATTGTACTAATGTTTCTTTATTTAAAGTATCTGTGATTTTATTGTTATCAACTAATTGTTGAATAGTATCTAAATTGATTCCTGTATACTCAACACGGTTGATATTTTTGAAACCAAATTTAGGTAAACGTCTTTGTAAAGGCATTTGTCCTCCTTCGAATCCGATTTTTCTTGAATAACCAGAACGAGATTTAGCACCTTTGTGTCCACGACCTGCTGTTAAACCGTTTCCACTACCTTCACCTCTACCTTTACGGAATTTATTTTTTACTGAACCAGCTGCTGGTTTTAAATTACTTAAATTCATTTTAATAATCTTTTAAAGGTTAAAAGCGATTAAGCTCTTTCTATTACTACTAAGTGTTGAATTTTACGGATCATTCCTTCAATTTGAGGAGTTGATTCGTGTTCAACTACTTGATTCAACTTTTTTAATCCTAAAGCAACTAATGTAGCTTTTTGAGATTTATCACGGTTGATAGCACTACGTGTTTGTTTTACTCTTACTTTGCTCATGATACTTTTTTTTAACCGTTGAATACTTTAGTTATAGAAATACCTCTTTGGCGTGCAATTGTTTCTACAGAACGTAAGCTTAATAAAGCGCGGAATGTAGCTTTTACTGCATTGTGAGGGTTAGATGATCCTTTAGATTTTGATAATACATCATGTACACCAACTGATTCTAATACTGCACGAACTGTTCCTCCTGCAATTACCCCTGTACCTTTTGCTGCTGGACGGATGAATACTTGCGCACCACCGAAACGAGCTTCTTGTTCGTGAGGAATTGTATGGTCAAATAATGGAACACGTACTAAGTTTTTCTTAGCATCTTCGATAGCTTTAGCGATAGCTGAAGCAACATCTTTAGATTTTCCTAATCCGTAACCTACTACTCCATTTCCGTCTCCAACTACTACGATTGCAGAGAAACCAAATGCTCTACCTCCTTTTGTTACTTTAGTAACACGTTGTACTCCAACTAAACGATCTTTTAAATCTAATCCTGTTGGTTTTACTCTTTCTACGTTTTTAAATCCTAACATAATTTCTTTCTCTTTTTTAGAATTTTAATCCACCTTCTCTAGCACCATCTGCTAAAGCTTTGATTCTACCATGATACACGAAACCGTTACGATCAAAAACTACAGTTTCAATTCCTTTAGCTACAGCTTTTGCTGCTAAAACTTTACCTACAGATGCAGATACTTCACTTTTTGTACCTTCTACGTTAACACCTTTTTCACGAGATGATGCAGAAGCTAAAGTAACTCCACTGTTATCGTCAATAATTTGAGCGTAAATTTCTTTATTAGAACGGTAAACTGATAAACGAGGTTTAGTTTCTGTTCCAAAAATATTTCGACGCACGCGTCTTTTTATTTTTTGTCTTTTTTCTACTTTAGATAATGCCATTTTTCAATGATTTTTATGCAGATTTACCTGCTTTTCTTCTAATAATTTCTCCTACGAATTTAATTCCTTTTCCTTTGTAAGGCTCTGGCTTACGGTAAGAACGAATCTTCGCTACAATCATTCCTAATAATTGATTATCATGAGATGATAATGTAATAATAGGGTTTTTACCTTTTTCTGTTAAAGTTTCAACTTTAATTTCTTGAGGTAATTCGATTACGATATTGTGAGAGAAACCTAATGACAAATCTAATTTTTGTCCTTGGTTAGATGCTCTGTAACCAACACCAACTAATTCTAATTGTTTTTTGAAACCTTCTGTTACACCAACAATCATATTGTTAATTAACGCACGGTATAAACCATGTAAAGCTCTATTTCCTTTAGAATCATCTGGACGAACTACACTTAAAACTCCGTCTTCGATTTTCACATCAAATCCTTCGTTTAATTCTCTTGTCATTTCGATGTTATTACCTTTTACAGTAATTACGTTATCTTTAAATTCAACTGTTGCAGCTGGATTGATATTGATTTGTGATTGTCCTATTCTTGACATAATTTCTTAATTTTTTAAATGATTAATAAACTAAACATAAAACTTCACCACCAACATTCTCTTGACGTGCTTGCTTATCTGTCATAACTCCTCTAGAAGTAGAAATGATCGCGATACCTAAACCGTTTAATACACGAGGTAATTCTTTAGATCCTGCATACTGACGTAAACCTGGAGTAGAAGCTCTCTTAATTTTACGGATAGCTGGCTCTTTAGTAACTTTGTCGTACTTTAAAGCGATTTTAATTGTTCCTTGAGGTTTGTCTTGTCCTTCAAATTTGTAGTTCAAGATGTAACCTTGTTCAAAAAGGATTTTAGTAATTTCCTTTTTTAATTTTGATGCAGGGATTTCCACAACTTTGTGTCCTGCCATCATTGCATTTCTAACACGAGTTAGAAAATCTGAAATTGGATCTGTATACATAATATAATTCTATAGTATAGCGCTTAAACACTACTTTTAAAATTAAACTTTTACCAAAATGCACTATGCATTTGGGTTGCAAATATATTGCATATTTTTTAATTACAAACTATACTGTCTAAAAAAAATATTTTAATAGCTTTAATGTTAGATATTAGAGGTCAGAAATATACTCGTTCCTAGTTTTCCACTTCGAAATGCTAAATAATGTAAAAATGACTTGAGAATAATCTCAAGTCACCATCAATAATAAAAAATATTATATTCAATAAAATTTATTTTTTCATGTTTTTTAAGAAAGTATTTTCTTGTTCTACATTTTCTAATCTAGCTGTTAATTTTAATATTTTATCATGTAATGCTTTTATAGATTCAACAAAAATAGCATCATAGTCTCCGTAGGCAGTTTGTAAATATCCTTGCTTATCTGTTGTTACTTTTTCTGGAAATACCTTTTGTATGTTTTGAGCAATAAACCCTATTTGTTTTTCTTTTGGTCTTTCCATTCCCGTTTTATCATCATTCCAATAATACGTTACTCCTTCTAATTTTGTTAGTTTATTTAATGCTTCATCACCAGAAATTAGTTTAACATCTTTTTTTAAACGAGCGTCAGAATTTGCTATAAATGCGCCTGCTGTTGTTTTAGAAGCCTCTCCATTTATCTCTAATCTATTTGTTGCTGGTGTTCTTCCTATCCCAATTAATCCATCATGAGAAATCGTCATTCTTGATTCACTTATTGCACTTCCAACAGAAACAGTATTGAATTGCATAGAACTTCCTTGTTCAGTTGGTGTAAAATTCTGCATTGCTGTCACTTGTATACTCGCATTAGACGACAACAAATTCCCATCATAATCATTACCTGTATTTCCAGAAAAAGTAATAACTCCTAATAAATCATTAACCTGAACTGCTCCATTCATATTTGGATTTGCAGATCTACTTCTTCTAAGAGTTAAATAGGGAGGATTATTAAGACTTGTACTTGCTCTTTCTGTAATAATTCCATTCGGTCCTGTTGTAAAAACATGTAATTGTCCAGATGGTGTAGTTGTTCCTATTCCCACTCTACCTTGATCCGTAATAGTCATCCTTAAATTATTAACCGAAGCACCAATAGGAACAGTATAAAATTGCATAGAACTTCCTTGTTCAGTTGGTGTAAAATTTTGCATTGCTGTTGCTTGTATACTTGCATTAGACGATAATAAATTCCCTGCATAACCACTGCCTGTATTTCCAGAAAAAGTAACTGCTCCCAAAACATCATTCATTAAAACCGCTTGGTTTAAATTAGGATCATTAGATCTATTTCTTCTAAGACTAACATAAGGAGGAGAAGTAGAATTTCTTGATGCTCTTTCTGAGATAATTCCAATTGGTCCTAATGTTGAAATATGTAATTGACCTTCTGGAACAATTTTTCCTATCCCAATCCTACCTTGGTCAGTTATAGTTACAGTCTCCGTATTATTGGAATTAATTATTCTCATGGATTTAGTTGTTGCAGAATTACCTAAGCTTTGAATATCTAATGTTGCTTGAGGTTTGTCAGTATTTATTCCTACTTGGGAATAAGCACTGTTTGAAAATAACATGGTAGATAGTACAAAAAGTTGAGATGTAGATTTTTTTATCATAATTATGGTTTTAGAGTTAAGATTACATAAATATATATATATTTAACTTAATGAGCAACTAAATAATGAATATCAACACTTTAATCCTAAAAATAAAATTCTATTAATTATTATTTTTTCAAAATGAGATGTAAAGTTTAATTATGAGTTTAAAATATATGATGATTGCTTTTTAAAAAAAATAGTAAAAAAAATAAAAATGACTTGAGAGTATACTCAAGTCATCATCTAAATAAAAAAATTATCTTCAATAATATTTATTTTTTCATATTTTTTAAAGAAGTGTTTTCTTGTTCTACCTTTTCTAATCTAGCTGTTAATTTTAATATTTTAATATTTTAATATTTTAATATTTTAATATTTTAATATTTTAATATTTTATTATTTAATTCTTTTATAGCTTCAACAAAAATAGCATCATAATCTCCGTAGGCAGTTTGTAAATACCCTTGTTTATCTGTTGTTACTTTTTCTGGAAATACTTTTTGTATGTTTTGAGCAATAAACCCTATTTGTTTTTCTTTTGGTCTTTCCATTCCCGTTTTATCATCATTCCAATAATAAGAGACTCCTTCTAATTTTGTTAGTTTATTTAATGCTTCATCTCCAGAAATTGGTTTAACCTCTTTTTTTAAACGAGCATCGGAATTCGCTATAAATGCGCCTGCTGCTGCTTTAGAAGCAGTTCCATTTACCTCTAATCTATTTGTTGTTGGTGTTCTTCCTATACCAACTAGACCAGCATCAGAAATCGTGACTCTTGTACCAGAAGCAGTTGATCCAACAGGAACAGTAGACAGCGTTAAATAACTCCCCTGAGTAGTTGTTGTAAAATTTTCTGCAGCATATGCTTGTATACTTGCATTTGAAGCAAATGCATCACCCTCATAACCATTACCTGTATTCCCAGCGAAAGTAATAACTCCTAATACATCATTAGCCTGAACTGCAACATTTAACTCAGGATCAGCAGATTTATTTTTCCTCAAACTTATATATGCAGGAGTTGTAACACCTACAGCTGCTCTTTCTGAAATAATTCCATTTGTCCCAATTGCAGAAACATGCAATTGTCCAACTGGTGTAGTTGTTCCTATTCCCACTCTTCCTTGATCTGTTACAGTAACCATCAACCATCTCGGTATCGTTAGAATTAACTATTCTCATTGCTTTGGTAGCAGATGTACTACCAGTGCTGTGAATGTCTAATGTTGCTTGAGGAGTTTCAGTATTGATTCCAACTTGAGAGAATACAATACTCGACAGAAACATATTAGACAGTATAAAAAGTCTAAATGTAGATTTTTTCATAATATATTTAGTTTTTGGTTATTGGTTATTGGCTTATTGAACAAATATATAAAAAAATCAATAAACCTATTTAAAAAAAAATATAAATCACTCATAAACAATACTTAAATAAAGTATTTTAAAACTCCTCTCAAATGATTTAAAAAAAAAATGTAATCCTTCTGTAAATAAGAGTAATGAATTTTAAAGAACTCAGCTTAATAAAAACTGGATAAAAATTAAAGATACTGAACACAAATAATTCTTAAAAAGAGAAACGCTTTATTGTAAATTAATCTTCATTCTTTTATATATTAAAACTATATTTCATTTAATACAATTAAGTAATTGTAAATTAATTAACACACAATTTCAATACATTGTTGTTGTTTTTAAAAATATTGTAATACATTTACATAACCAACCGAAAACCAAAAACTTAAAATATGAAAAAACTATTATTATTTTTCTTTCCCTTTCTTAGCTATAATTCATATAGCCAAGCTGGAATAGGTAACTCAATACCTACAGAAGGATTAGATATTAATCGTCCTCCAACTAATACATTTGGATTAGTATTACCTGTAAATCCCTCAATGACTAAAATGCGAAATCCACAAGGAAGAGGAATTACGCCCGCTACAATGATATATATTATAACTAATAATTGTATAAGATTTTTTAGACAAAACGCATGGTTAGATTGTTTATTAACCGAAAATGCAAACTTAAATGCAATAAGCAAAGTTGAGCAAAAAAGAACCTTTATCTTTAATAATAGTACATATAAAGAAAATGCAACCAAGACAACTGCTAATATTTACACAATATAATCACCTGTAGCTGTATCTATTAAATTATCCCCTTTAGATCTTAGACTTTCATTTTAAAAAAATGTCCTTTTATTTTTGGTTCCTTCAGTAAAAAATTATTCATCATAAATGAATAATAAATTCTATATATAAATCTAATAATTAATTTACTTATGAAATACTTTTCAAAACCTAGAGCTCCTTCATAGTTTTAAACAAACTCAGTTTTTTATAATCTATAAAAATAATGTTTTTAGTATAATAGTTTTCACTAATTAACCAAACAACCTATGAAAATAAAAATACCTATTATTAAAAAGCATCGAATACCGATAATTTATTTATCGATGATGATGCTAGTTGGGCTATTTTCACAAATAAATGCCCAATCTATTTTAACCGAGAGTTTTAATTATACCTCTGGTACAAATCTTACAAGTTCTGGATGGACAGCTGCTACAAGCGTTGCACCAAATATAACTATAGTAAATGGTAATCTTTCTTATCCTAATACAATAGGAGATACTAGTGGTAATAAAATTTTACTTAATTCCACTGGACAAACTGTAGAAAAAACTCTCGATTATTATTATTTAAATGCTACAACACCAAACATATACTCCTCTATGGTTGTAAATGTAAATTCAGCAAGTGCTACAGGAGATTACTTTTATGCCATGGCAGTTGGTACATCATCTGTATATCAAAATTCTAGAATTTACATTAAATCTAACGGTAGTGGATTTAGTTTTGGTGTTGGAAAAACTGAAAGTGCAGCACAATATGAAACCACTGTAAGACAATTTGGCACAAATTATTTTCTTGTCTTAAAATATGAATTTGTTACAGGAAATAATAATGACCATGTAAAACTGTATGTTAACGCAAACACAACGACAGAACCTGTAACACCAGATATAATAACTACACCTAACGTAGCAGATGCTACTTATGTACATTATGCTTATCTTCATCAAAGAGGAAATAGTCTAGAAGTTGATGGAATAAATATGGGACGATCATGGAATAATGTTGTAGGTCCTGTATTTGATTATGGAGATACCCCAACTTCATACGACACTTCAAAAGATGGAGTATTTATACCAGCTGCACACGAACTTTTACCAAATTTTCATTTAGGACGCATTGCTCCTGATTTAGAACTTTATCCAAACAACGTGAGTAATGGAGAAGATAATAATGGTACAAATGGTGACGGTATGGATGAAGATGCAATAGATGGTTCCACAATAGAGATTAGAAAAAGTGTTCCTTTTTCTTTAACATTTCCAGTAAGAAATACATCTGGAACAAAATATCTTTATGGATGGATTGATTTTAATAATAATGGTAAATTTGAAGCCAACGAAGCTACAACGACTAGTTTTAGTACAACAGGAGAAAGTAGAGTAACTTTAACTTGGACAAATGTACAGACTAATAACATCCCCGATGATATAACAAAACTGTATATGAGAATTAGATTGTCTAATGTCACTCTGAACGATTTTACATCTGGAACAAATGCAACATTATTAGATGAAAGAAGTATTGGTAGTGGTGCAATTTCTTCATCCAATTCTTCTGATCACAGTCAAATAGTATATGGAGAAGTAGAAGATTATCAAATAAATGCTGTAAAAACCTTTGATTATGGAGATCTTCCTAGCACTTTTGAAAACAATATTTCTGGAGTTTCTACACCAGCAGTACATGCACCATTTACAGGTTTTAGTATAGGAAAATTAATAGATCTTGAAACTGAACCAGCTTCTGTAACTTCTCCAAATGAGAACAACACTACTGGAGATAATGCTGTAGGAATAGCTGATGAAGACGGAATAACTAATTTTGAAGGTGTTAATAGAGGCGTTATTTATAGTATTACAGTTCCTCTTTCTATACCTACAGCGTTGGGTACTGGTGCAAAATATATCTATGCTTGGTTAGATTTAAATGGAGATGGTCGTTTTCAAGCGAACGAAGGAAAATCAACATATGCGTATAGTGGCACAAGTCTTACCTTATCATGGACTGCCGCAGAAACAAACTTAATACCCGTTGGTACAAAAAAGATTTATTTAAGATTAAGATTTTCTGATATTTCTTTAACAGATTTTACTTCTGGAACAAATGCAGCATTAATAGATGAAAGAAGTATTGGAAACGGAGCAATATCTTCAAACAATTCTGCTAATGCATTAAGAACTCCTTATGGAGAAGTTGAAGATTATCAATTACCAGTAGATTTTTACGATTTTGGTGATGTTCCTGCTAGTTATGAGCTAAATAATGCAAATATTTCTTTCCCTGCTAGACAAATAGGTAAACAAACTGATCGTATTGGTAGACTAATTGACACAGAAGAAAATCCCTCTAACGTTGCAGCAAATGCTGACAATAATGGTACAAATGGTGATGGTGAAGATGAAGATGGTTTAATTACGTTGCCTATTGTAAGAAAAGGTGTTGGTTTTTCATTTAGTGTACCTGTAACTGTTTCTGCTTCTTCTAGTATAATTGCATGGGTTGACTTTAACAATGATGGTAAATTTCAAGCAAACGAAGCTAGTTACACTACTGCAACTGGTACTACTACTGGTTATAGAACTGCTCCTACAGGTAACTCTACAGCTACTTTTTGGTTTAAAGGAATACAAACAGCTAATATTCCAGATGGAGTAACTAATTTATATGCTCGTATTCGATTAACACGAACAGCTGGATCTGATAATACTAGTACAACTAATATTGATGAACGATCTATTGGTGATGCTAATACAAGTGGAACACATATTACTCCATTAATTGGTGAAGTTGAAGATTATCGATTTGTAGTTGGTGAAAATTTATTTGATTTTGGAGATGTGCCACAAAGTTATGAAATAAATAGAAATGGTCTTAACAGACCTGCAAGAAACTATCCTACCGACTTCTTATATTTGGGAAATAGTTTTGACTATGAAGCTAATCCTCAAAGTGTAGCTATTGGTGCAGATAATAATGGTACAAATGGAGATGGTGAAGACGAAGATGGTATTTCTACAGATCAGTTAACTATAAAAGCTGGAGTTGCGAAATCTTTTACTGTTGCAGTAAATAATAGTACTGATGCAGCTGCATCATTATATGCATGGATAGATTTTAATAATAATGGAAGATTTGAAGCAGGAGAAGCCTCTACTGTTGTTTCTGTTCCTGTAGATGCTACAACAGCTACAGTTTCTTTTACAGCTGCACAAATAGGATCTTCTGTTACAAATAACCCATACATGAGATTAAGGTATCTACAAGCAGAATCTGGAACAACAATTGGTGATTTTACTTCTGGAACTAATGCGACTTTGTTAGATGAACGCTCTATTGCAGATGGATTAAATACAGGAGAATACGGAGCTATTTCAGCTGGAGAAATTGAAGATTATCAATTAACAATTGTTCGTGATTATGGTGATGTTCCTGCATCTTATGAAAATGGAGCTCCTGCATCTCATACAAATACTAATCCACCTGAACTTTACATGGGAGATACTATTGATTTTGAAATAGCTCCAAATAGTGTAGAAATTGGTGCTGATAACAATGGTACAAATGGTGATGGTGAAGACGAAGATGCTGTTAAAACAGCAGAAGTTATAACAACTGGTGTTGCATACACTTTAACAATTCCTGTAAACACGACTGTAACTGGTACAAAATATTTATATGCGTGGATAGACTTTAATGGAAATGGGCGATTTGATGGAAATGAAGCTGCAACTGCATCAGCAAGTGTTACTGCTGGAACAACTTCTAATTTTACACTAAACTGGAATACGGTTGGTTTTGCTACATCTATACTTGAAGCTAAAAAAGTATATGTAAGATTTAGATTATCTACTACTTCATTAAGTAATAGTAATGGGCCTACATTAATTGATACTAGAAGTTATGGACAAAATAATTCTTCTGGAGAAATCGAAGATTATCAATTTATAGTAAATAATAATTTTGATCATGGTGATGTTCCTGCTTCCTACGAAACTAGTAGTACTGGTACAGGTTTACCTGCAAGAAATGCTGTATCGCCTAAATTAAGACTAGGAGAATTAGTTGAAGCCGAAGAATTCCCTAATTCTGTTACACCAGGAGCTGATAATAATGGAGCAAATGGAGATGGACTTGAAGAAGATGGTGTAAAAAGAGTTATTCCTATATACAAAAATAATATGTATTATGTTAGAGTAAAAGTTCTAAACAATACAGGTTCTTCAAAACTTTTTATAGGGTGGTTAGACATTAACAATGATGGAAGGTTTGAAATTTACAACGGAGAAAGTAATTACGTATACGTACCTTCTTCTCCACTTATGCAAGAAATTACACTTCGCTTTCCTACAACTAATATTGCTACTAATTTAGAAAATGTATACATGCGTTTACGTATTTCAAATTCTTTTTTTGAATGGGCTAATAGCCCATTTGATGGACGTTCAATTGGTGATGGAACTACTTATTTAACTCCAACTTATACAACTCCTCAAATTGGAGAAGTTGAAGATTATAGAGTTGCTATAACAAAGGGTTCATTTGATTACGGTGATTTACCTGACTCGTATGATATGAGTAGAAACGACGTATTATCACCTGCAAGACAAGCAGCAAGTGCTGGTTTATTTATTGGAGATGAACCTGCAGATGAAGAACTTACAAAAAGAACAAGTGAAAATGCAGAAGGAGATAATGGTGATTTTGTTGATGATGAAATAAATTTCATCAAGAATCCTGTGTTTGCTAATCGTCCATATACAATCCAAGTACCTGTTACCAAACATACTGTAGGTGGTACACTTTATGGTTGGATAGATTTTAATCAAAATGGAAGGTTTGAAGCAAGCGAAGTTGCTACAGCTAGTACATATAGCGGTTATAATAAGTATAAATATAAACTTACCTGGACTGTTGCTCAAGTAAACAACATTGTTGGAGATCCAGAAAATTTAGCTTTACGACTTCGTGTATCAGAAGGAACTTTAACTGATTTTACTACAGGAGCCGCTGGAGCATTGGTAGATGAACGTGCTCTTGCAGATGGTTTAAATACTGGAGAATACGCTGCAGTACCTATTGTTACAAATGGAGAAGTAGAAGATCATATGATTAAATTTTCTTCAAATTCTGATTTTGGAGATGCTCCTGAATCTTATGAATTTAATAATTCAAATGTAAAGTTACCTGCTCGTAACTTCGCTAATGAAGATCTTGTAATTGGTAGAACTATAGATATTGAACCTACTGCACAAAATGTTGCTCCAGGAGCAGATAGTAATGGAACAAATGGTGATGGTGAAGATGAAGATGGTATTGTTGGAACTATTCCAAATCTAGTATCTGGAGCTGGTTACAGTGTAGATGTTAATGTAATTAATCACACAGGGACAGCAGGTACTTTACGTGGTTGGATAGATATGGATGGTAATGGTAGATTTACTGCAAATGAACAAGTTTCTGTTGCTGTACCTTCTCTTCCGTTCCCTACAGTTCCAGAACAACCAATAGATCCTGAAAATCCTCCTATTGACCCACCAGAGCCACAACCTATTACACAAAAAGTAACACTTACTTGGCCATTTATTAACTATACAGGTACAGCTGATAGAACATATCTGAGATTAAGATTAACTAATGTTACTCAAACAGATAATACATCTACACCAAATATAGATGAGCGATCAATTGCTGATGGATTAAGTTCTGGTATATACGGTATCTCTTCTGGATCTACTCTTTATCCATATGATGTAGAAATAGAGGATTACTCTATTTCTACTAGAGCAAATCCTGTAGAATTAGTACCTTGTGACCCTTCTGATATTAATCGTGTTGGTGTTGTAGATCCTGTACAGTCTTTATATCATGGAAATATCTTTAAAACTGAAAATGATTGGTTAGTATTTGGTGCTAGTGCTAATGGTAATGGTACCAATCAAAATACTCCTATAAAAGTTATTTCTGGTTCTAATGGATTTAATTTTGAAGGGACTCCTTTAATTGTTACAGGTGCTTCAAATGCTGGTTCAGGTCATCAATATATCTTGTTAAGTTCTGCAGGTTTATATGCTTTTGGATCTAATAACTTTATATTTTCAAAAGCGGCTGGAATGCAACAAATTCCATTACCTCCAAATACAGCTCCTAGCGATGTTAAAATAATAGATGCTGGAGCAAGTATTTCTGCACCATATTCTCTTGCTCTTTTAACAAAAACTGGAGGTGTTTGGATATATTCTAATACTTCAGGAAGTGCAGTACAAGGTGATGGTAATTTAACTGGAATTAGATGGCACCAAGTAATGCTTAATGCCACTACTCCACTTACAGGAATTACTGATATAAAAAGTGCTGGTGCATCTGTTATGGCAATGGATGGAGAAAATGTTTATACATGGGGAAGAAATGTATTTTTAGGAAATGGAACAAATGTTACAACAAGGAATTTTGCAACAAAAATGACACTTCCTCCAAATATCACTACTCCAATTTTACAACAAGACTTAAGTAACTCAACAGCTACTTCATATTATTTAAGAGACAGTGCTGGAGATGTTTTTGTTCTTGGTGCAAATCAAAGTGGACAATTGGGAATAGGAAGTACTGCTAACACTTCTTCTTGGTTAAGTATCAATGAAGTTAATGAGGAATCTGCTGATGCAGGAAATGAAGCAGATGAAACAAAAAATATACCAAGTGTTGTTTGGATCTCTGCAAATAATCATGATAGTAATTTTCCTATATTTTCATTAATTACAGATGAAGGTAGAGCATACACTACAGGAAGTAATGATGGAGGAAAAGCTGGTGTAGTTGGAGCTACAGCTGTTGTTTCTAGTAATATTATTGTTCCTACTGCTGTAACTTCTAATAGTGGATCTGAACCATTAAAAGGAAAAGTTCGCTTTATTGAAGCAGGTGGTCATCTTTCTATTTTAATCAAAGAAAGAAGTAATCGATATGGTTATACAGGGCACACTGGTGAAGGTAGTGATGGATGCAGTGGTTGTACATCAAATTCAACTGAATTTAATTTTAACAGAGCTCTTTCTACTGCAACTATATGTGGAAACTTCCCTTCTTATGACTATGGAGATTTAGATGAACGCTATAATCTTGGTGGAGAAGAAAACATGGCTAGACACGAAATCAAATTCAGTGAAATTGAAAATCCTTTAAAATTAGGAGCTCTTGCTCCTGATAGTGAAGATGGTCCTCAGTTTACAGAAACAGGAAGTGCTAATAATGCAAATGGTGATGATACTGATGCATTTGGTGATGATGAAGATGCATTTACACAAGCATTGCCTACAAAAATTGCTGGAAGTCCATACTCATTACAAGTACCATTAACAAATAATACTGGTTCTACAGCTTATTTATATGGCTTTATAGACTGGAATGACAATGGTGTTTTTGACCCAAATGAAACTACTGTAGTTGAAGTGCAACCTTCAGAAACACAACAAACAGTAACTATAAGTTGGCCGAATAATCCATCAATTTGTAGTAATGAATTGGATGCTATAAGAAGTTTTGTCAGATTACGCCTTACAACTCAGTTATTAGAAGATATTCCTGGTACACCTCAAGACGAAAGAAGTTTTCTTTCTGCAGAAGATGGTGAAGTAGAAGATTATTTCTTAGACTGGATAAAAGGTGCTTGTGAAGTACTTTGTTATAGAGCTGCAGTAACAATAGGTGAATCTATATTAGATACAAACGTAGGTATTAGTTCTATCACTAGAGCTATTAATAGTACTGATAATTGGCCTACGGTTCGTAAAGGTGCATGGTTAGCGATGGAGTCTAAAACAAAAGGATTTGTTTTAAATAGAATTCCATTTAATAATCTAAACCAACCAATTGGAATAAATCCAACTAACTATGTAGAAGGAATGACAATATATGATACAACTAATAAATGTATGAAAATATATACTTCTCAAGATAATGGAACAACATTTGGGTGGTATTGTATGACAAACCAAGCATGTCCAAATTAAAATAATAAACTAAAGCAATTAGCAATAGGTAAAAATACCTATTGCTAGTGCATTAGGAAAAAACTAACCTTTTTAAACATTTTTTATGAAAATTATAATTCCAACCATTGTTTTACTTTGCTTTACAGCAACAGTAAAATCTCAAGTAATGATAGGAAAACCAGATGCTAGTAATACATCTGTTTCATTAGAGTTTTCCGAAACTGAAAATAGAGGTATTATTTTACCTTACGTAGAAGATAAAAGTGCCATCACAACAAGTGGTACTATGATTTATGATACCACTGATCATAAAGTAAAATATTTAAAAGACAGTGAATGGATAGATCTTTCCGTTGATGAAAGTGGCTTAGCAGATATCTCCATCCAAACATCTAAAACAGAATTACCAGATTCTAAAATAGCCATAGGAAGTAATGCTGATACTGACCAAACAAACGGTTTATTAGTATTAACGGATACTGACAAAGCTATGATATTACCAAAAGTAGCTGAACCTCATCTTAATATTATTGATCCTAGTCCTGGAATGATAGTTTATGATACTACAAATAGATTACTTGCAGTATTTAACGGAAGTGTCTGGACTTTCTGGAAACCATAAAATTAAAAACCTTCAAGAATTTCTTGAAGGTTTTTTTAGATATTATTGTAAATCACATATAGTATAATACATTGAATATTAATTAATAATCCTTACTTCAATCAAAGTTCTAGAGAAGATTTAGACATGGATACTCATTTTACAAATATTTATAGGTTAGTATTATCTACAAATATATCTCCTACAAATATGCAAAACCCTTATGGAGGGAATGTTCAATATGGTACTGTGATGTTCTATAGCAGAGCTAACTGCACAAAATACTATCAACAAAATATGCAAAAATGGTCGAACTGTATTACTTTCTGATAGAGAAAACCTTCAGTTTGTAGATTATATTCCAGTTGACAATACTTTTCCTTGAATTATACTCAGAACGTTATATTTAGTAATAATAGAAGCTATTTAAAAATAAAAAGTTTCTTAAAGTAAATAGTCGGAAGAATTCTCTTTCTACTATTTTTTGTATTAGAGATAAAGTAAAAGAGATATTATAAACTAGATGTGAGAATTAAGATTTTTATATTTTGATGCACAAAGTAACATAGATATGAGAGATTAGATTTTTGTTAGAGTTTACAACCTCGCACTCATAACTCATAACTTTCTCATTTAATAACTTGAGGATAATCAAACATATTATTGGGATCATATTTAATTTTTAGCTCTTGTAAACGTTTCAAATTATTTCCAAAATATGAGTTATTCGCATTTGGAAAATTAATATCTGGATAATTTCTGTATTGTTTTGTATTTCCTAAATCTCTCAATAAATGTTGAATTTCTTCAAAAGTAGTCGTTAAAGACTTTTCTTGTTCTGGTTTATCCCAATAACATTGTAATTCGCTCAAGTAATTAATATCACGATGAGGATAAGCTGTTGCTGAAGATTTAATTTCATTTATTTTTCCACCTAATGTATTCACTTGATAAATAATTCCCTTTTTAGAAGCTACTTTACGATAAAGTTCTGACAAACCTTTTTCTATATCATTTATAGATTGATACAAGCCGGCCGATGCATTCTTAAAATAAATTGGCTCTTTTACCCCATAATAACTTTTGAGTGCTGTTGCTAAATTACGATTTGGTATTTTTTTATAATTAGTAGCTAAAGAAATTAATGAAGAAAATTGTTTTTCAAAATCGGTGTGATTTTCTTTAAAATTAGTAAACAAAATCGTTAGAAATTTCCCATTCAAAACAAATGCTGAAAATGCTTCTTGAGGTAAATTGTTTGTAGATTGAAACCATAATTTTATCAACTGAATAAATTTACTTTCTGTTAAATTAGAAAATTTTAATCGATAAGAACTAAAAGATGCTGGTGCTTTGTACGTTTTAAAATACATTTCAGTAATTACTCCAAAATTTCCATTACCTCCTCCTTTACAAGCCCAAAGTAAATCTTTATCTTGATCAGAATCTAAAACATTTCCTTTACAATCTATCATTTTAACACGTAATAGACTATCACAAGTTAAACCGTATTTTCTACTAAAAAAGCCATAACCTCCACCCAAAGTTAATCCTCCTACACCTACTGTTCCACAAGAACCTGTTGGTATAATACGTTTCTTTGGTAAAATGTTATCGTAAATATCTTGTAATAAACAAGCTGGTTCTAATTTTACAATTTCGTTATTTATCCACGTTATATTTTTCATAAAACCCAGATGAATTAGCATACCGTTATCAATATTAGAAAACCCTTCAAAACTATGACCTCCACTTCTTATGGCTATTTTCAACTTTTTATCATTCGCCATCAAAATTGCCTTTTTTACTGCTTGCTCTGTTTTACATATTGCTATATATTTCGGATATTTTTCTATTCTTTTGTTAAATGATTTTCGATATTGGTTATAATTTGAATCATTCTTAGTTAATAATAAAAGGTCATCATCTAATAAATCATCAAACTTGTAAAAAGACATAAAAAAAATTCCTAAACTACCTGCTCCAAGTAGTTTTAGGAATTCTCTTTTTGTATATTTATTTTGCATAACAGCTAATTTTGGGTTAGCTAAATATACAAATTATTTAATATTATTCTCTTTTAACCAATTTCTGTACTTCTCTGCATTTTTCATGTGTTCATTATAATCATTCGTATAAACATGATAACCTGGTTTAGCTGGATCTGCAACAAAGAAAATAAAATCGTGATTTGCTGGACTAAGAACTGCATCTATTGCTCCTAAATTTGGTAAACAAATTGGCGCTGGTGGTAATCCTTTATTACGGTAAGTATTGTAAGCATTAGAAGACCAAGTCCATTTCTTATAAACACGTTGTACTTTTTGGTTCCAACCATTTTCCATTTTATATGCATAAATAGATGTCGGATCTGCTTCTAAACGCATATCTTTAGCTAAACGATTCATATAAGCACGAGCTACTTTTTGTTGTTCTTCCATATTATCCGAAGATTCTAATTGTACAATAGATGCTAATGTAACAACTTGTAGCGGGGTCATATTTAATGCTTTTGCTTTTGCTAAACGTTCATCATTCCAAACCTTATTGTGTTGAGCAACCATTTTCTCAACAAATTTTTCTGGAGTTAACCCCCAATAAACAAAATATGTTTCTGGAATAAAATATTGTTTAACTGTTTCGTCGTTTAATGTAGAATCGTTTTTCTCTTTTACAAAATCGCGAATAGCTGTTAACACTTCTATAGAATCTGCATCAATTTGTTTTGAAACTGATCCTGCTAAATGATAAATTGTTGGTTCATTTTTTATACGAAGTTTTACTTCTTCTTGCGCTCCATCTTGTAAACGATCAATAATATCGCGATTAGAATCTGATTTAGATATTTTATATTTTCCAGATTTTATAGTAGCTGGATAATCTGCTTCTTCAGCATATTTCTTAAATAAATCTTCGTCTTTTAGAAAAGGTTTCAAAGAGTCTAAAACTTCTTCAAACTTAGCTCCTCTTGTAATATAAATATAACCATCTTTTGTTGCATTTCCTTTAAATCCATCAATAAAGGAACATCCTATAAAAAGGAATGAACTGATTAATACAATTATTAAATTAATTTTTCTCATGGTTTCTAATTAAATTTCTATTTCACCTTCAAAGACTTTTTCTGCTGGCCCATTTAGCCATACATTAACAAAGTTATGATTATTTTCTTCAAAATTTACAGATAAATCTCCTCCTACAGCTTTTACCTGAATATTATTGGTATCTACTTTCTTTTTTACAAAAGCAGAAATTGCAGCAGCAGTAATTCCTGTTCCACATGCTAATGTTTCATCTTCTACACCACGTTCATAAGTTCTTATAAGCAAACTATTATCTTCCATAATTTGTACAAAATTCACATTAGAACCTTGTTCAAAATATGGTGCTCCATTTCTAATATTTCTACCTTGCTCTACTACATTTACTGTTGTAAGATTATCTACAAATTCTACATGATGTGGAGAACCTGTGTTCATAAATAAATAATGATCATGATCTTCAACTTCATTTACATCAATCATCTGTAAACGTATAGTTTTGTCATCTACAATACCATGATGTAAGCCATCAATTGCATTAAATGTCATTCTGTCAGTCGCTACTTTTAAATCATTTGCAAAGCGAATAATACAACGGCCACCATTTCCACACATTGTGCTTTCGTTTCCATCAGAATTAAAATAAATCATTCTAAAATCGTGCTCTTCATCATTTTGTAACAAAATCAATCCATCTGCTCCAATTCCAAAATGTCTATCACAAAGCCTGTTGATTAGCGCAGTTGAGATCGGAAAACTATTCTTACGATCGTCAATCATTACGAAATCATTCCCTGCTCCTTGATATTTATAAAACTTTAATTTCAACTTCTATATTTTTACACAAAAATAATTACTTTTTTGACGCGCTTAACCAATCTAATAAAAAATTTATAATTGAGTGTTAAGATGCGTTAAACAAGTTTGAAATGTTAAAATTTTGGTCTTAAATTTGATTTGTTAAAAATAAGACGTAAAACTTTATATATAAAATGAAAAAATATACTGGTTATTTATTAGTTGGATTAGTTAGTTCTATGACAACTTTAGGAGGATTTTATTTGATGAGTGATAATGCAAATGTTCCATTTATAACAAATGCTAACAATCAAAAAAATGGAGATTTTGAATTTGTAGATTACAAAGGTAATTATGGTTATGATGCGCCCAATTTTGTAGAGGCTTCTAGTAAAGCCATACATACTGTGGTAAGTATTAAAAACTATTCTTCGCAAAGACAAAGACAAAATCAACAATATTTTGATCCGTTTGATTTCTTTTTTGGTCAACCAGATCAACAACAACGTAGACCACAACAGCAACAAGAACAAGATCAACCTTCGGGAATGGGATCTGGAGTAATTATTTCTCAGGATGGATACATTGTTACCAATAACCACGTAATTGACGGAGCTTCTAAGATAGAGGTTACTTTAAATAATCAAAAAAGTTATACCGCTGAATTAGTTGGAACTGATCCAAGTACTGATATCGCTCTATTAAAAATTACTGAAAAAGGTTTACCTTTTACAAAATTTGTAAACTCAGACGGAATAAATGTTGGTGATTGGGTACTTGCAGTGGGTAATCCATTCGGATTAACTTCAACTGTAACTGCTGGTATTGTATCAGCAAAAGGAAGAAGTATTAATATTTTAGGTAAAAACTCAGAATCACCAATTGAGTCATTTATCCAAACTGATGCAGCTATTAATCCAGGTAACTCGGGTGGTGCCTTAGTTAATGCTAATGGAGATTTAATTGGTATTAACACTGCTATTTCCTCTCCAACAGGAGCATATTCTGGTTATGGTTTTGCTGTTCCTGCTAACTTAGTTAAAAAAGTAGTAGAAGACATAAAAGCTTACGGAATTGTACAACGTGGATATTTAGGTGTTAAAGGATTTGATTTATCAAATGAAGATGCTGTAAAACAATATAACAAACAGTTTAAGAAAAATATCAAAACAGATAATGGTGTTATGGTAACAGAACTTGTTTCTAAAGGTTCTGCTATTGATTCTGGTATTGAAGAAGGTGATATCATTAAAGAAGTTGATGGTAAACCAATTACATCTTTCTCTAGTTTATCTTTTATTATTGGTAGTAAAAGACCTGGTGATAAAGTTGATATTAAAGTGCAAAGAGGTAATGCCACAAAATCATATTCTATAACTTTAAAAGATGCAAAAGGTAGTACTAAAGTAAGAAGTAAAGCAGATCTTACTCCATCAGAAATTTTAGGAGCAGAATTTGATCCTTTAACTGAACGTCAAAAAGATAGTTTCGGAATAAATTACGGTGTAATGGTAAAACATTTAGAAAGTTCTGGAAAATTGGCTATTGCTGGTGTACAAAATGAATTTATTATTCTTACAATTAATGACAAAGAAGTAAGTTCACAAGCTGATATTGAGAAATTACTAAAAAATCATAAAGGTCGTGTATCAATCAAATTTGCTGATTATTACGGTCGTATTTATACAAAAGGGTTTACGATGGATTAATTTTTGAGTCGATTATACTCTGTTTTAAACCTTTTATAAATAGCTATAACTTTTTTGTTGTAGCTATTTATTTTTGTACTGTTTAGTGGAGAAGTTCGTTGTTAGGTTGTTAGGTGCAAATTTAAATTTTATTACTTTTCATTCATGACTCTAAACTCAACTTAATGTGATGCTAAAACAAGTTTAGCATGACGGGACTTGTATTCATCATTTTTTTACTCATAACTTTGAGCTTCTTATTTCCGTTTTTTATAAAAAAAATAAAATTATATTACATATAATAACCAACTGAATATTAAAAAAAAAGAGATTTTAATCGATTAACAACTAACGCTTTGGTGTTTTTTTTTATAAAAAAAAAATAATAAATTTATCTCATTCTTAACTCTAACTACTAACTATGAAAAAAAAATTATCCTTTTTTCTCCTTTATCTCGCGTATGTATCATTCGCACAAATCGGAATCGGTAACTCAACGCCTAGAGGTGCATTAGACATTAATCGACCAACCACTAATACGTATGGATTAGTATTGCCTACAAATACATCTGTATCAAATATTCAAAACCCTCGTAGAGGAGCAATAGCTCCTGCTACAACTATCTATGAAAGCTCAAATGACTGTATAAGATATTTTAGACAATCATCATGGTCGAACTGCTTGTTAACAGAAGATAGTAATGTAGATAATATGAGCAAAGTTGTGCAAGAAAGTACATTTAATGGTGTATATAAAAGAGGAGTCGCTATGATAACTGCCAACACCTATGTAGTAGGTATAAAAAATGAATCATCTACAGCGATAACGATTACATTATCTACCTTAGATCTTCAACTTTCTGGGGTTGAAGGTATATCTGTTGCTTCTGTAGCTCGTACTACTATAACTATACGACCAGGACAAACTGCACTAGCTACATACAACCTAACAGGTACACCTACATCTTATGGTGTACTAACGGGTACTTGGAATAAAATGAAACTAAACCATACTGCAACTGTAGATGTACTTATAAATCCTACTTATCAATGTAACTTAGGTACATGGCGTAATTCTGTATCGCCTGAATACAGACTAAATGGTTTAATTGTTAGAGAATCTTACACTGGTACATATACTATTCCTTATACAAATGGAAGTGAGTATAACCTACCACCCGAAACTATTACAGTAGACGGTTTAACGTTAACATCCGAGGGTGGTGATTTGAATCCATCTGGAGAAATCACCTACATATTATCTGGTACGTATACAGGACCCAGAACTTCTGCGCAGGTAACGTTTATTACCGCAAGTGGTTGCCAAATTTACTTAGGCCCACTTAGTACTTGTAAAGAAATATTAGCAGAATTACCTAGAACACAAAATGGGATTTATAAAATAGATGTTGATAAACAAGGTAGATCTTTTTTAACTTCAAATGCGCAATGCGACATGACAACAGATGGCGGTGGATGGACACTTATGGCTAACTATGCTGTTTCTTATGCTGCTCAACCACTCTCAACTCAAGCAGGTACAGGATTACCAACAAACTCTTTTGACAATAAGTTTCCACTAATAGGAACTAATACATTAGGTGTAAACGAAGTAGGAAATACAATTACTTTTGGTTCGGCTAGTAGACTTTTAGCTGGTTTTATACAAACACCAACAGAATGGCGTGTTTGGGGAATAAGAAGTAATAATAATAGTACAGCAATCGCACAAACTGCTCATTGGAAATCACCATTAACAGCTGCTATACGAAATAGTATGATTAATAATATCTCCTTTGCAAATAGTATTGTTCCTACATCATTACCAGGTAATACTGTTACTACAACATCTTGGTCAGAAACTTGCTGTTCAGCATGGGGAGGTAGAAGAGCATCTAGTGCTAGTGTAGGATTTGATAATTATGGATTTTGGATTGGGTATCTACAAATAAACAGAACAAATGATAGTGATAATCCTAATACTACCCAAGACAATGCTATCTACCGTATATGGGTAAGATAATAACTAACAATTTATTGGAATGCAAAAGCTCTTCTCTACCAAAAAGAGCTTTTGCACTTACCAAATTAAAATTCTTTAACTTTTTAAAAGATATAATTTTAATTCAATTTAGATAAATTAACAACGAATATCAAACTTGTCATACTGAGCTTGTCGAAACATAACTCAGCTTCTCATTGATTTATAGCGAAATGAAATCCTGAACATGAGTTCAGAATGACAGAAAACCTCAACATGGCAAAATATTGTAAAAACAAGATTATAATATTAAATAAACCCGTTTTGCATTTTGAATTAAAATTCGTCAATTCGAGTGATTTTTAGTAATTAAATTTAGAAAAATTGTATCGAGAATAGAATTTTATCTTCTAAACCCTTTTTCTCGATACAAAATTCTAATCGAATTTCACTCGAAACGACGGTTTTTATTAATAAAATAACCAAAATACACAACAGGTTATTAAATAATGAAGTTATTTAAACTTTTTTAAAAGACATAATTTTAACTCAACACTACCAACTATGAAAAAAAAATTATTATTTTTAGTCCTCCATCTTAGCTATTTGTCATTTAGCCAGGTGGGGCTAGGTACTACAACTCCCAGAGGAGATTTAGATATTAATACCCCTCTTACTAATATCAATGGACTGGTATTACCTACTAATGCTTCTCCTGCAAATATGCAAAATCCACAAGGAGATAATCTTGCATTTGGAACAGTTATGTATGATAGTTCTGAAAATTGTATAAGATACTATGAGAAAAACATACAAAATGATGTATCGGAAGAAAAATGGTCGAATTGTTTACTTACAGACAGAGAAAATCTGCCTTCTGTAGATTATATTCCTATTACCCCTGCTTTTATAGGAAATTATACCGAGAATATTACTATGACATCGGATAACAAGTTTAGAGTTGCCATTGCAAATACATCTTTAGCTACTGTAACAATAAACTTAGCACGAACAGATTTAATACTTACTGGGATAGAAGTATCTGCTGTATCACCAACAACAGTTACATTAAACCCAGGACAAGTACAATTGTTAACCTATACATTAACTGGTACACCCACAAACTGTGAACCATTAACTGGCACATGGAAAAAACTAACTTTAGACTACACAGCAAGTACGACTGTAAAACCAAACATAAACTATGCTTGTGCACAAGGAACTTGGAGTAATCCTGTATCACCAGAATATAGATTAAATGGTTTAGTAACAGGAGAATCTTACACAGGTACTTATACTATTCCTTATACGGCTGATAACGAATCTAGCTGTATTATACCTGCAGAAACAATTACAAAAGATGGTTTAACATTAAGTTATCCTGGTGGTAGTATTTCGGCTACGGGTACTATTACATATACATTAAGTGGTACCTATACAGGTTCTACAAACATTGCATCGGTAACATTTATGACAAGTAGTGGTTGCCAAATTTACTTAGGTCCTTGTAGTACATGTAAAGAAATATTAGAATTATTCCCTGGCTCACCAGATGGCGTATACAAAATAGATATTGATCAGCAAAGAACTGCGTATGGAGTTTTAAATGCACAATGTGATATGACAACTGATGGTGGAGGATGGACACTTATGGCAAACTATGCTGTTTCTTATGCTGCTCAACCACTCTCAACTTATGTCGGTACAGGATTACCAATAAATTCTTTTAACAATAATTTTCCATTAATTGGCACGAGTGATTTAGATATAAACGAAGTGGGTAATACAACTACTTTTGGTTCAGCTAGTGGGCTTTTAGCTGATTTTGTACAAGCACCAACAGAATGGCGTGTTTGGGGAATAAGAAGTAATAATAATAGTACAGCAATCGCACAAACTGCTCATTGGAAATCACCATTAACAGCTGCTATACGAAATAGTATGATCAATAATCAAGCTTTTACAACTTCTACAACACCTACTGCATTACCAAACAACACTGTTAGACTAACCACTTGGGGAAATGCTTGTTGTTCTGCATGGGGAGGTAGAAGAGCATCTAGTGCTAGTGTAGGATTTGATTCTTATGGATTTTGGAGTGGGTATCTACTAATAAATAGAACAAGTGATAATTCTAATCCTAATGCTATTCGAGACAATGCCATCTACCGTATATGGGTAAGATAATAAAAATAACCTACCATTAATAATTCTTTTTAATTCTCAACACTACCAACTATGAAAAAAATATTATTATTTTTAGTTCTCCATCTAAGCTATTTATCATTTAGCCAAGTGGGAATAGGTACTACAACTCCTAGAGGTGCTCTAGACATTAATAACCCAACTACTTCTATTTTCGGATTAGTATTACCAACGAATGATTCTCCTGCAAATATGCAAAATCCACAAGGGGGAAATATCGCATTTGGAACAGTTATGTACGACAGTAAAGACGATTGTATAAGATATTACCAAACAAACGCAGCAAATGATAATATAGAAAAATGGTCTTCTTGTATTTTAAAAGCAACTGATAAAAATATTTTTAAATTAAATTATATTCCAATAGGCAAATCTTTTACAAGCAATTATAAAAAAGATATTACGATGACTGCTGCTAACACCTTTAGAACTGCTGTTACTAACGAAGGCTATTCTCCTATAAGTGTTAACTTTTCACCTAGTGATTTAGTACTTTCTGATATAGAAGGAATTACAGTAACCTCTGTTTCTCCTACCACTGCTACTTTAAATGCAGGTGCCAGTGTAGAACTTACGTATGTATTATCTGGATCCCCTACGGATTGTGGAATTTTAACAGGTACTTGGACAAAATTAGATTTACAATACTCAGCTCCTTTAAATGTAGCACCAAATCCAATCTACAATTGTGCGCAAGGATCTTGGAATGAATCTGTAATACCAGAAGAATATAAATTAAATGGTTTAATTTCTGGGCAATCTTACACAGGTACCTATACCATCCCTTACACAGAGGATACCGAATCTAATTGTGAAATACCTTTAGAAACAATCACAAAAGATGGGTTAATATTAACAAAATCTGGTGGTTCTGTTTCTTCTACAGGTACTATTACCTATACATTATCTGGTACCTATACAGGTCGTAACAATGGATCTGTAACTTTTGTTACAAGTACAGGGTGTCAAGTTTATTTAGGTACATTTTAAAGTTGTAAAGAATTATTAGAAAAGATACCTGATATACCAAGTGATTTATATTATTTTGATTTACATAAAAACGTGCATACTTCTTCTTATATTAGTAAACTATGTTGTGATATGACGACAGATGATGGAGGTTGGCCTAAGTTGTATCATTCATGTAGAATTAATAATAATGTGCATTGGTTAATGGCCTTTATGGAGGAAAATCAAACTTAGATAATTGATCCATGGGCTTTTACATAGATAAGATGAAAAATATTTTATCTTGGTAAATTTTAGTTTCTAGAAATAATCGGAGGATCATTCCTCCGGTTATTTTTTTGTTTTAGAAATTGGTGACAACTTCCTACCTCAAACATAGAAATATTAAAGTTTAAATAACTATATTATCTAAAATAGATTAATTTTACACTATGAAAAAAATTATTGCATTATTCATTCTTTTATTTAGTTTTCAAGTTAAAGCTCAGAAAGAGTTAACGGAATACTTTACAATTAATTTAGGATATGAAACCTGGAATGGTAATTATGGGAAAGTTGGAACAGATTTATTTCTAGTTCAACAAAACAATAATATTTTGACATTTAGTGCAAATGCCAATTTAGGATATATGCAAGATAAGTTTAGAGTAATTCCAGAGATAGGTGCAGGTTATATGTTCAACTTCAGAAATAATACTGCCGATCCATATAGCTCTCATTTTAATTCTGCATTCTATGTAATTCGTGGCGAAGTTTCTCCATGGACAATTACCCCAAAAGCAGGAATTGCAATTTTGAGTATTTTAGAATTTAATGCTGGTTATTCTTTCGAATTTAGAGAAAACAAAGATTTCAAAAATATGAATGGTATTAGAGCTGGTTTAGTTATTCACCTCCCAACTCAGCTTTTTTAGTAGCTCTTATTTTCTTACGCAATTCTTTTAAACGGAGATATAAATCCGATGTAGAAATATTTTCTTCTATTGTTTTAAAAACAAATCCTCCTTTATCTATATAAAAAAATATAATTGCTTCGTGATCTGCAATTTTAAATGCGTTAGTAATTCCGTTGATTTTGTTTTCTACCCAAGACATTTTACATGTTTGCATATCGAACACATGATCTTCATTACCTAGAATATCTTTAAAGTATACTTGTTCACCTAACACATATAATACACCACTTCCTTGGAAAGACTTCATTTTTAAAAATCTACCTTGTGGGCGACCAATATTATATCGAACAACAGATTTTATTGCAACATTATCTGGCAAACTTTCCATAATATGCTGTCCATTTTTCTCTCTCACCTTAGCGTCTGATATGGCAATAATGAAAAATACCGACACGAAAAGCCCGAAAATCAATAAGATAATTAAAATTGATAATAAAGTTGCCATAATGTGATTTATATTAGGATAAAGTTATAAAAAACCTCGAACTATACTCTACTTTTAAACCATTTTTTTACCTTAGCCCAAAAATTACTAAATTCAATCAATGAAAAAATTATTTTGGATATTACTTCCAACATTAATCTTCGCACAAAGAAAAGATACACAAGTAAAAATAAATACATTAACCGCTCCTCTTGGGATCGCTAATTTTGGTATAGAACACGCATTAACAGATAATATTACATTACAAGCAGATGCTTTAATCTCTCCTTGGAAATCTTTCTCAAATAACCATTTACAAATTTACATGGGATTTTTAGAAGGTAGATATTACTTTAATTCTGCTATGAATAAATTTTATGTAGGACCAAATATTGGATTAGGTTTTTTTGATATACAGAAGTGGAATTACTGGAACACAAATAAGTATCAACGAGGTGTTGCTTTTGTAGCTGGTGCAACTGTTGGATATCAATTTAAAATTAATGAGCATTGGGGAATTGATGCATATATTGGAGGAGGACATTCTGAAGGTAATTATAAAGGTTATAGAAAAGATATACCAGAACGATATGATTCTGCACAAATATTTAATAAAAGTGGAGAATGGTTAATTTACCGTGGTGGAGTAATGCTTACCTATAAGTTTAAACGAAAAAATAAATAATAAAGCTGTTGTTTTTTAAACACCTTTAATTTATATAAAACAAAAAATCGAACTATTAAGTTCGATTTTTTGTTTTATATAGATAGTGTTTTATTCTAAATTGGGGTATTCATATCAAAACCTTCTAAGTATTCTGCAACGCGTTTTACAAACATACCTCCTAATGCTCCATCAACAACACGGTGATCATAAGCATGAGATAAATACATTTTATGACGAATTGCAATCATATCTCCTTGCGGAGTTTCTATAACTGCTGGTTTCTTTACAATTGCTCCAACGGCTAAAATTGCAACCTGTGGTTGTGGAATAATAGGTGTCCCTAAAATATTTCCAAAAGTACCAATATTTGTTATAGTATAAGTACCTCCTTGTATTTCGTCAGGTTTTAATTTATTAGCTCTAGAACGGCTTGCTAAATCATTTACTTGTTTTGCTAAACCAGCTAAATTATATTGATTTGCATTTTTTATTACAGGTACAATTAAATTTCCACTTGGTAAAGCTGCAGCCATACCTACATTAATATTTTTCTTTTTAATGATTTTATCACCATCAACAGAAACATTAATCATAGGAAAGTCTTGGATTGCTTTTGTAACTGCTTCAATAAAAATTGGCATAAAAGTAATTTTCTCTCCATACTTTTTAGCAAACTCATTCTTATTTTTATCTCTCCACAAAACAATATTTGTCATATCCACTTCAACAAAAGATGTTACGTGTGGTGCAGTTTGTTTTGCTTGAAGCATATTTTGCGCAATTAGTTTACGCATTCTATCCATCTCTATAATCTCATCACCATCATTTACTATAGTTGGTGTAGAAGGAGCTGAACTAGTTTTTGAAACATCAACAGATTGTTTTACTGCTGTATTTGAAACAGCTGTTTGTGTTCCTTTATTTTTTACAAAATTTAGAATATCATCTTTTGTAACACGACCTTCTTTACCAGAACCTACTATTTGATCTAACTCATTTTGAGAAATTCCTTCTTCTTTTGCAATAGATTTTACTAAAGGAGAATAAAATTTATCATCAGTAGAGACAACTGTTGTTTCTGATTTTATAGTTTCTACATCTTTTTCTATTGTTTGTGCAGCTACTATTACTTCTTGTTTATCTTGTTCAGTAATTATTGTTTCTTCCTCTTCAACAACTCCATCAATACTTACAATTGCAATTGGTTCTCCGACTTTAGCAATTCCATCAACAGGAATTAAAATTTCCTTTAAAACTCCAGAAACTGGCGTTGGAACATCAGAATCAACCTTATCTGTAGCTATTTCTACAACAGATTCGTCTTCGGTGATTTTATCACCAATACTCTTTAACCAATTAGTTACTGTAGCTTCCATCACACCTTCTCCCATAGAAGGTAGAATTAATTTATAGTCAGACATACTTGTGTTTATTTGCTTCAGACAAATTTAAACATTTTTTTGATGCAAAAAAATAGTATAAAAATGTTTGACATTAATTTTATTAAACTATTCGTAAAAATTTTAGCTTATTTTATTAAAAAAGTAAAATACATTAAATAAATACACAAATATTTATCAGATTAATATTATTGCAAAAAAAAAATCCCCCAATCTTATGATTGAGGGATTTTTGAAATATTAAGAAGTTTTTTCTTAAGCTTCGTAAGCAGCTGTACCGTTGTTTACTTGAGGTTCTTTGATTTCACCAAAGCTTTTCTCGAAGTTTACTACATTTTCAGCTAACGATTGAGATAATTGTTTCGCTTGTAATGGAGATAAAATGATACGAGATTTTACACTTGGTCTAGCACCTGGTAAAAATTGTACGAAATCTACAACGAACTCAGATGGTGAGTGGTTGATGATTGCTCCTGTTGCGTAAACACCTTGAGCAACTAATTCGTTTAACTCAATGTTTAATCCTTCGTTTTGTTGATTTTCTGACATTATAATTCTTGTTTTGCGTTTATTAATTCTTCGTATTCACGGTTAGATCCTACGATAATGCTTTGATATTCTTTAAGTCCAGTTCCTGCAGGAATTAAGTGTCCAACGATTACGTTTTCTTTTAATCCTACTAAACCATCTACTTTACCAGCTACAGCTGCTTCGTTAAGAACTTTTGTAGTTTCCTGGAACGATGCCGCAGACATGAAAGATTTAGTTTGTAAAGACGCTCTTGTAATACCTTGTAAAACTGCTTCTGCTGTTGCAGGCATTGCTTCACGAGCTGTTACTAAGTTTTTATCTTCACGCTTTAATTTAGAGTTTTCGTCACGTAATTCGCGAACTGAAATGATTTGTCCTGGTTTTAAATCAGTACTATCTCCAGCATCTTCAACTACTTTCATTCCAAAAAGAGCATCATTCTCTCTCATGAAATCGTCTTTATGCTCTAAACTATCTTCTAAAAATCTTGAATCTCCTGAATCAACAATACGAACTTTACGTAACATTTGACGTACAATAATTTCGAAGTGTTTATCATCAATTTTTACACCTTGTAAACGATATACATCTTGAATTTCGTTTACTAAGTATTCTTGAACCGCTGTAGGTCCTAAGATTTTTAAAATATCTTCTGGCGTAATTGCTCCATCTGATAATGGTTCACCTGCACGAATAAAGTCATTTTCTTGTACTAATACTTGAGCAGATAATTTAACTAAATAACGACGAACTTCACCATTTTTAGATTCAACGATGATTTCACGGTTACCACGTTTTATTTTACCAAATGTTACAACACCATCCATTTCACAAACAACTGATGGGTTTGATGGATTACGAGCCTCTAATAACTCTGTAATACGAGGTAAACCTCCTGTAATATCTCCAGATTTCGCAGACTTACGAGGAATCTTAACTAAGATCTTACCTGAGCTAATTTTCTCTCCATCATTTACCATTAAGTGTGCACCTACTGGTAAGTTGTAAGTTTTTTCTTCACCATCAACAGTTATTACTCTTAACGCTGGAACTAATTTTTTATTACGTGATTCAGAAATAACTTTTTCTTGGAATCCTGTTTGCTCATCAATTTCAATTTGGTAAGTAATACCTTGCTCTAATTGTTCATATTCGATTTTACCTGCAGTTTCTGCAATAATAACCCCGTTATATGAATCCCAGCTTGCAATTTCTTGTCCTTTTTGAACTTTAGTTCCATTTTTGATAGATAAAATTGTACCGTAAGCGATGTTAGTTTGTTGACGAACATTTCCTAATTCATCAATTAATTTCATCTCTGTAGAACGAGAAACAACGATATCTACTTTATTTCCTGATTCATCTTCAGATTCTACTGTACGTAAATCATCAAACTCTACAGTACCATCAACTTTCGCTTGAACTGTATTTTGCTCAGATACGTTACCTGCTGTACCCCCAACGTGGAAAGTACGTAATGTTAACTGTGTACCAGGCTCACCAATAGATTGTGCAGCAACTACACCTACAGATTCACCTTTCTGAACACCTTTACCTGTAGCTAAGTTACGTCCGTAACATTTAGCACAAATTCCAGTTTTCGCTTCACAAGTTAATGGAGAACGAACTTCAACATTTTCAATACCAGCAGCTTCAATAGCTTCACCTGCTTCTTCTGTTATGATACGTCCAGATTCGATGATTAATTCACCATTATCTGGATTATAAATGTCATTTAATGAAGTACGACCTAAGATACGAGATGATAAACTTTCGATAATATCTTCTTTTTTCTTAAGAGCAGTAACTTCTAAACCTCTTAATGTACCACAATCTTCGTGCATTACGATAACGTCTTGAGCAACGTCAACTAAACGACGAGTTAAATATCCCGCATCGGCTGTTTTTAAGGCAGTATCGGCAAGACCTTTACGTGCACCGTGCGAAGAAATAAAGTACTCTAAGATAGACAGACCTTCACGGAAGTTAGAGATAATTGGATTTTCGATGATATCCCCACCAGTAGAACCAGCTTTCTGAGGTTTAGCCATCAATCCACGCATACCTGATAACTGACGAATTTGCTCTTTAGATCCACGTGCTCCAGAATCAAGCATCATGAATACAGAGTTAAATCCTTGTTGATCTTCTGTCATACGTTTCATTACAATTTCTGTTAACGTTGCGTTTGTTGTTGTCCAAACATCAATTACTTGATTATAACGTTCATTATTTGTAATAAGACCCATATTATAGTTCATCTTGATATTCTCAACTTGGTTGATTGCACCAGAGATAAGCTCTTTCTTTTGTTCTGGAATTAAGATATCTCCTAATGAGAAAGATAATCCTCCCTCAAAGGCATTACGATAACCTAATTGCTTCATATCATCAAGGAAAGCTGCTGTTGTAGGGAAATCAGTAATTTTGATGATTTTGTTAATGATCGTTCTTAACGATTTTTTCGTTAATACTTCATTTACATAACCTACTTGAGCTGGAACGATTTGATTAAATAATACACGTCCAACAGAAGTTTCAACTAATTGATTTTCTATTAACTCTTCTCCTTGACGGATAGTTGTTTTTACACGAATTGGTGCATTTAAATCAACTGCTCCTTCATTGTAAGCAATTTGTACCTCTTCATCAGAATAGAATGTTAATCCTTCACCTTTTACAGTAAATTGCTCATCAGTTCTACGGATCTTAGTCATGTAATAAAGACCCAAGACCATATCCTGAGAAGGTACAGTAATTGGAGAACCATTTGCAGGATTTAAAATGTTTTGAGAAGCTAACATTAATAATTGTGCTTCTAAAACAGCTTCTGGTCCTAATGGTAAGTGAACGGCCATCTGGTCACCATCGAAATCGGCATTGAAGGCAGTACACACTAATGGGTGTAAACGAATCGCTTTACCTTCAATTAATTTCGGTTGGAATGCTTGGATACCTAAACGGTGTAATGTAGGGGCACGGTTTAATAAAACTGGGTGACCTTTAATTACATTTTCTAAAATATCCCAAACAACTGGCTCTTTTCTATCTATAATTTTCTTAGCCGATTTTACTGTTTTTACAATTCCACGCTCGATTAATTTACGAACAACAAATGGTTTGTATAATTCAGCAGCCATATCTTTTGGTAAACCACATTCATGTAATTTAAGTGTTGGTCCAACAACAATTACAGAACGAGCAGAATAATCCACACGTTTACCTAATAAGTTTTGACGGAAACGACCTTGTTTACCTTTTAATGAATCAGATAATGATTTTAACGGACGGTTACCATCAGCTTTAACAGCAGATGCTTTACGTGTATTATCAAATAATGAATCTACCGCTTCTTGTAACATACGTTTTTCATTACGTAAGATTACTTCTGGCGCTTTAATTTCCATTAATCGTTTTAAACGATTATTACGGATAATTACACGACGGTATAAATCATTTAAATCTGATGTTGCAAAACGACCTCCATCTAATGGAACTAATGGACGTAATTCTGGTGGAATAACCGGAATAACACGCATTACCATCCATTCTGGGCGGTTAACATGATGCATATTAGACTCACGTAACGCTTCAACAACTTGTAAACGTTTTAACGCTTCAGTACGACGTTGTTTAGATGTTTCGTTATGTGCTTTATGTCTTAATTCGTAAGATAATTCATCTAAGTTAATACGAGATAATAAGTCTTCTAATGCTTCTGCACCCATTCTCGCAACAAACTTATTAGGATCTGTATCTTCAAGATATTGATTCTCGATTGGAAGAGTTTCTAGGATATCTAAATATTCTTCCTCTGATAAGAAATCTAATCTGTTTAATTCTTCTCCTTCTGGTCCTTTTGCGATACCTGGTTGAATTACTACATATCTTTCGTAGTAAATTACCATATCTAATTTCTTAGATGGTAATCCTAAGATGTAACCAATTTTATTTGGTAAAGAACGGAAATACCAAATGTGTGCAATTGGAACAACTAAATTGATGTGTCCAATACGCTCACGACGAACTTTCTTTTCTGTAACTTCAACCCCACAACGGTCACAAACGATACCTTTATAACGGATTCTTTTATATTTTCCGCAGGCACATTCATAATCCTTTACAGGTCCAAAGATACGCTCACAGAATAACCCGTCACGCTCTGGTTTGTGCGTTCTATAGTTAATCGTTTCTGGTTTTAAAACTTCACCTTTAGATTCTTGTAGAATCGATTCTGGAGAAGCTAATCCAATACGAATTTTTGAGAATTGACTTGTTTTATTTTTTGTTGACATATAGAAATGTATCTAACAATTATATTATTATAACGAAAAGGTAGAATAATAGGTTGCCCTATTATTCTTCCAAGTTTATGTCTAATCCAAGACCTTGTAATTCATGTAACAATACGTTAAATGATTCTGGTATACCAGGTTCTGGCATTGGCTCTCCTTTTACGATTGCTTCATAAGTTTTCGCACGTCCAATTACGTCATCCGACTTAACTGTTAAGATTTCACGAAGGATATTAGATGCACCGAATGCTTCTAATGCCCAAACCTCCATCTCTCCAAAACGTTGTCCACCAAATTGTGCTTTACCTCCTAATGGCTGTTGAGTAATTAAAGAGTATGGTCCGATAGAACGCGCGTGCATTTTATCATCTACCATGTGTCCTAATTTCAACATGTAAATTACACCTACAGTTGCTTTTTGAGCAAAACGTTCACCAGAGTTTCCGTCGTATAAGTACGTAGTACCAAAACGAGGTAATCCTGCTTCTTCAGTTAATTGATCAATTTGCTCTGCTGATGCACCATCAAAGATAGGAGTTGCAAATTTGCGTCCTAACTTCATACCAGCCCATCCTAATACCGTTTCATAAATCTGACCGATATTCATACGAGAAGGTACCCCTAATGGGTTAAGTACGATGTTAACTGGAGTTCCGTCTTCTAAGAAAGGCATATCCTCGTCACGTACAATACGCGCAACAATACCTTTATTACCATGACGTCCCGCCATTTTATCACCAACTTTAAGTTTACGTTTCTTAGCGATATAGATTTTTGCTAACTTAACGATACCTGCAGGTAACTCATCTCCAACAGAAATTGTAAATCTTTCACGGTTAAGCGCTCCTTGTAAATCGTTATACTTAATTTTATAATTATGTATTAACTCTTTTACTAATTCGTTCTTATCCTCGTCTGTTGTCCAAAGAGAATCTGCTCCTGTTAAGTTTAAGAAATCTTCAACGTTAGATAAAATTTTCTGTGTGTATTTAACGCCTTTCTTGATAACTTCTTCATTTAAGTCGTTGTAAATACCTTGTGCAGTTTTTCCGTTTAATAAAACGTATAATTTATCTAATAAGATTTCTCTTAATTCGTTAAATTTAACGTCGTATTCTGCTTCAACACTATCAATAACAGCTTTATCTTGAGAACGTTTACGTTTATCTTTAATACTACGTGAGAATAATTTCTTATCAATAACAACACCGCGTAATGATGGAGAAGCTTTTAATGAAGCATCTTTTACATCACCAGCTTTGTCACCAAAGATTGCACGTAATAATTTCTCTTCAGGTGTTGGATCTGATTCTCCTTTTGGAGTAATCTTACCTATTAAGATATCACCAGGTTTTACTTCTGCTCCAATACGGATCATACCGTTTTCGTCTAAGTCTTTAGTAGCCTCTTCCGAAACGTTAGGAATATCAGAAGTTAATTCTTCCATACCTAATTTTGTATCACGTACATCTAATGAATACTCATCGATGTGGATAGATGTAAACCAATCTTCACGAACAGCTTTTTCAGAGATTACAATGGCATCCTCAAAGTTGTACCCTTGCCAAGGCATAAAGGCAACAACCATGTTACGACCAATTGCTAATTCTCCTCCTTCTGTTGCATAACCTTCAGATAAAACTTGCCCTTTCTCTACACGATCTCCAACTTTTACAATTGGTTTTAACGTAATTGTAGTTCCTTGGTTAGTTTTTCTAAATTTAGTTAAATTATATGTTTTCTCAGCAACGTCAAAACTTACAAGTTCTTCGTCTTCTGATCTGTCATATTTAATTGTTATGATGTCAGCATCAACATAAGTTACTGTACCTTCGCGTTCTGCATTAACTAAGATTCTAGAATCTTTTGCAACTTGTTTTTCTAATCCAGTACCTACAATTGGTGCTTGAGGTTTTAATAATGGAACAGCCTGACGCATCATGTTCGATCCCATCAACGCACGGTTGGCATCATCATGCTCCAAGAAAGGAATTAATGATGCTGAGATAGAAGCAATCTGGTTAGGTGCAACGTCGATTAAATCTACTTCTGATGGAGTTACAACTGGGAAATCTCCATCTTCACGAGCAGTTACACGTTCTGTAGCAATATTCCCCTCGTCAGTCATGTCGATATTGGCTTGAGCAATTACTTTTGATTCCTCCTCTTCCGCAGTTAAATAGATAGGTGCTGATTCGACATCCACTTTTCCTTCTTCTACTTTTCTGTACGGTGTTTCGATGAACCCTAAGTTATTAACTTTAGCGAATACACATAATGACGAAATCAAACCAATGTTTGGTCCTTCAGGAGTTTCAATTGGACATAAACGTCCGTAATGAGTGTGGTGTACGTCACGTACCTCGAATCCCGCTCTTTCTCTTGATAAACCTCCAGGTCCTAATGCTGATAAACGACGTTTGTGTGTGATCTCTGATAATGGATTCGTTTGATCCATGAACTGAGATAACTGGTTCGTTCCGAAGAATGAGTTAATAACAGATGATAATGTTTTTGCATTGATCAAATCAATTGGCGTAAACACTTCATTGTCACGAACATTCATTCTTTCACGGATAGTTCTAGCCATACGAGCTAAACCTACTCCGAATTGGCTAGCCATTTGCTCACCTACTGTTCTAACACGACGGTTAGATAAGTGGTCAATATCATCTACCTCTGCTTTTGAGTTAATTAACTCAATTAAGTATTTGATGATTGAAATGATATCTTCACGTGTTAAAACTTGAATATCATCGCTAATGCTTAAACCTAATTTTTTATTTAATCTATAACGACCTACTTCACCTAAAGAGTAACGTTGATCAGAGAAGAATAATTTATCAATAATTCCTCTAGCTGTTTCCTCATCTGGTGGCTCGGCATTACGTAATTGTCTATAAATGTACTCTACTGCCTCTTTTTCAGTATTAGTAGGGTCCTTTTGTAATGTATTATGGATAATTCCATAATCAGCAGAATTTATATCTTCTTTGTGTAATAAAATTGTTTTTACACCAGAATCTACGATCTGATCGATATGATCTTTCTCTAAAATAGTTTCACGGTCTAAAATAATCTCATTACGCTCAATAGATACAACTTCTCCAGTATCTTCATCTACGAAATCCTCGTGCCATGTATTTAATACACGTGCAGCTAGTTTACGACCTACAACTTTCTTTAAGTTAGCTTTGTTAACTTTAACTTCTTCAGCTAAATCGAAAATTTCTAAGATATCTTTATCTCTTTCATAACCGATAGCACGTAATAAAGTAGTTAATGGTAACTTTTTCTTACGATCGATGTAAGCGTACATTACGCTGTTAATGTCTGTTGCGAACTCAATCCATGATCCTTTGAAAGGAATAATACGAGATGAGTACAATTTTGTACCATTCGCATGGAAAGATTGTCCGAAGAATACCCCAGGAGAACGGTGTAATTGAGATACAATAACACGCTCTGCACCATTAATAATAAATGATCCTGAAGGAGACATGTAAGGAATTGTTCCTAGATAAACGTCTTGTACAACTGTTTCGAAATCCTCATGTTCTTCGTCAGTACAGTACAATTTAAGGCGAGCCTTTAATGGTACACTGTACGTTAATCCTCTTTCGATACACTCATCAATAGTGTAACGTGGTGGATCTACGAAATAATCTAAGAATTCTAAAACAAACTGATTGCGTGTATCCGTAATTGGAAAATTCTCAGCAAATGTTCGGTAAAGACCTTCATTTTTTCGTTGGTCAGGTCTTGTTTCCAACTGGAAAAAATCTTCAAACGATTTGATCTGAATGTCAAGGAAATCCGGGAACTGAGCGACTGCTTTTGCAGAAGAAAAGTTCAATCTTTCGTTTTTCTCAGTCGAGTTGCTTAATGTTGCTTTAGTGGCCAATTTCGAATGAATTTTGGTTTATATAATGACTTTATGCGTAAAAAGGTTTAGACCTAACACATCCCGTGTTAGGTCCAAACCTATATTTTAGAGTAATAAAAATTACTTTAATTCTACTACTGCTCCAGCTTCTTCTAGCTGTTTTTTAAGAGCTTCAGCTTCTTCTTTAGAAACTGCCTCTTTAACTACTGCAGGAGCTGAATCAACTAAATCTTTAGCTTCTTTTAATCCTTTACCAGTTAATTCTTTTACTAATTTAACTACTGCTAATTTAGATGCACCACCTTCTTTTAAGATTACGTCGAATTCTGATTGCTCTTCTGCAGCTTCTCCAGCTCCACCAGCAGCAACAACAACTGCAGCAGCAGCTGGTTCGATTCCGTACTCATCTTTTAAGATAGTAGATAATTCATTAACTTCTAATACTGTTAAGTTTACTAACTCTTCAGCTAATTTTTTTAAATCTGCCATTTTAATGCTTTTTTGTTTTTTAAACTTTATTTAATTTGAGTGTGTCCTATTCTTCAGAAGCTCCTTCTTCTTTAGCAGTCTCTTTATTTTCTAATTGAGAAACAACTGTTTTGATTGGAGATTGAAGTAACATGATGATATCCGCGATTAATTCTTCACGAGATTTCAATGCTACTAATTGTGGTAATTTGTCATCACCAACCCAAGTATTATCTTCAATCCAAGCTCCTTTTAAAAGAGGTTTTTCAGATTTTTTTCTGAAAGTTTCGATCACTTTAGCTGGTGCATTACCAACTTCAGCAGTCATTAAAGCTGTATTACCTTTTAAAGATCCATAAAGTTCTTCGAAGTTTTTGTCTTCGATTTGCTCCATAGCTTTCTTTAATAAAGTGTTTTTTACTACGCGTAAAGTAACATTGCTTTTGTAGCAAGCTCTTCTTAATTCAGTAGTATTAACAGCGTTTAATCCGTCGATATCTGCTAAGTAAATGATTTTTGAATCAGCTAATACAGCTTGCAATTCATCTATCATGTTTGCTTTATCTTGTTTTGTCATTGCCATAATCTACTAATTTTAAGCGTTTACACTTTTTGGGTCTACTGATACACCTACAGATTGAGTTGTAGAAAGTGTAATACTTTTTACATACGTTCCTTTAGCAGCTGTTGGTTTTAACTTAATTAAAGTTTGAATTAATTCATTCGCATTCTCTTTAAGTTTATCAGCATCAAAAGATACTTTTCCAACTGCAGCGTGGATAATTCCGTAACGGTCTACTTTAAAGTCGATTTTACCTGCTTTTACTTCAGAAACTGCTTTACCAACTTCTAAAGTTACAGTACCTGATTTTGGGTTAGGCATTAATCCACGAGGTCCTAAAACACGTCCTAATGGCCCTAATTTACCCATTACAGCTGGCATAGTAACGATAACGTCAACATCTGTCCAACCTTCTTTAATTTTTTGTAAGTATTCGTCTAATCCTACATAATCAGCACCTGCTGCTTTAGCTTCTGCTTCTTTATCTGGAGTAACTAATGCTAATACTTTTACATCTTTACCTGTTCCGTGTGGTAATGAAACTACTCCACGTACCATTTGGTTAGCTTTCTTAGGATCTACACCTAAACGAACTGCTATATCTACAGATGCATCAAACTTTGCGTAGTTAACTTCCTTTACTAATGATGATGCTTCATCAATTGAGTATAGTTTGTTCTTTTCTACTTTAGCTTGTGCTTCTTTTTGTCTTTTTGTTAACTTTGCCATTTCCTAAAATGTTTTAATTATTCTGGAGCTTGCCCACCTTTTACAGTTATACCCATAGAACGTGCAGTTCCAGCAACCATTTTCATAGCAGATTCAACAGTGAAACAGTTCATGTCCGCTAACTTGTCTTCAGCAATAGCTCTAACTTGATCCCAAGTAACAGTACCAACTTTTTGACGGTTAGGTACACCTGATGCTTTTTTTAATTTCGCAGCTTCCATTAACTGAACAGCAGCTGGTGGAGTTTTAATTACGAAATCAAATGATTTGTCTTGATACACTGTAATAACAACTGGTAACACTGCACCTTGTTTCTCTTGTGTACGTCCATTAAATTGCTTACAAAACTCCATAATGTTAACACCTGCAGCACCTAAAGCCGGTCCTACTGGTGGCGAAGGATTTGCTTGTCCTCCTTTAACTTGAAGTTTTACAACTTTTTCAATTTTTTTTGCCATTTTTTTAATTCTTAAAATTAAGCGTTATGTGGAAGCAGCCTAAATTTTCTATTTTTAATTTGTTGAAATAAGATTATGCAATCTTTTCAACTTGGTTAAAACTTAACTCTAGTGGTGTTTTTCTTCCGAAGATTAAAACCATCACTTCAAGTTTACGTTTGTCTTCAATGATTTTTTCAACTGTACCGTTAAATCCATTGAATGGTCCGTCGATAACTTTTACGTTTTCACCTACAATGTAAGTTACTCCTACAGAAGTCTCAACATTTTCTGCTAATTCGTCAACTTTACCTAACATACGGTTAACTTCCGATTGTCTCATTGGTACAGGATCACCTCCTTTCGTTGCACTTAAAAAGCTAATTACTCCAGAAGTATTCTTAACCATGTGAGGAATCTCTCCTACTAGTTCAGCTTCTATCATAATATAACCAGGAAAATGTACTTTTTCCTTTTGATATTTTTTACCGTTACGTATTTGAATCACTTTTTCCATAGGAACAACTATCTGTCCTACATAATCATTCAAATTTTGGTATTGAATTTCTCTTTCAATATAATCTTTAACTTTTAGCTCTTGTCCAGCCACAGTTTTGATTACATACCATTTCTTTTCACTCATGATTCTATAATTAAACGGGATGTTTATAAACTAAAAAGCGGTGTAGATAACATTCAACATTTGTGTAAATGCTGTATCTACAAAATATAAAAATATAGCTAACAAAACTGTAGCTATAGCAACAATGATTGTATCTCTTTGTAAATCTGAAAAAGATGGCCATGTTACATGATCTTTAAACTCTACAAAGGAATCTTTGAAATATTGTACGACTTTCATATCGTTTTTCTTTTAGCACGGGCACAAGGATTCGAACCCTGATCAACGGTTTTGGAGACCGCTATTCTACCATTAAACTATGCCCGTAGATTAAAAAAGAGTGGTAATCAATGAAGATTACCACATCTTCTTATTTTATATTTTGACTATTAATTAGTCTAAGATTTCAGTTACCTGACCAGCACCAACTGTACGTCCACCTTCGCGGATAGCGAAACGTAAACCATCGTTTAATGCGATTGGTTGTAATAATTCAACTGTAATAGTTAAGTTATCTCCTGGTAAAACCATTTCTACACCTTCTGGTAAAGAAATTTCTCCTGTTACGTCAGTTGTACGTACGTAGAACTGTGGACGGTAACGGTTATGGAATGGAGTGTGACGACCACCTTCTTCTTTAGTTAAGATATAAACCTCAGCTTTGAATTTTTTGTGTGGAGTTACAGATCCAGCTTTAGCGATAACCATACCACGACGGATATCAGCTTTATCAATACCACGTAATAAGATACCTACGTTATCTCCCGCTTCACCTCTATCTAAGATTTTACGGAACATCTCAACACCTGTTACAGTAGAAGTTAATTTTTCTTCTCCCATACCTACGATATCAACTGCATCTCCTGTGTTAATAACACCAGCTTCGATACGTCCTGTAGCTACAGTACCACGTCCTGTAATAGAGAATACATCTTCGATTGGCATTAAGAATGGTTTGTCAGCATCACGTACTGGTTGCTCAATCCACTCATCAACAGAGTTCATTAAGTTTAACACAGTTTCTACCCATTGAGGCTCACCGTTTAATGCACCTAAAGCAGATCCTTGGATAACAGGAGTGTTATCTCCGTCATATTCGTAAGAAGATAATAAATCTCTTACTTCCATTTCTACTAACTCTAATAACTCAGCATCGTCAACCATATCAACTTTGTTTAAGAAAACAACGATACGAGGAACGTTTACTTGGCGACATAATAAGATGTGCTCACGAGTTTGAGGCATTGGACCATCAGTAGCAGCTACTACTAAGATACCACCATCCATTTGTGCAGCTCCTGTAACCATGTTCTTTACGTAATCCGCGTGACCTGGACAGTCAACGTGCGCATAGTGACGGTTAGCAGTTTCATACTCAACGTGAGATGTATTAATTGTAATACCACGCTCTTTCTCCTCTGGAGCATTATCGATTTGATCGAAAGCTTTTGCTTCTGAATAACCAGCATCAGCTAATACTTTAGTAATCGCTGCAGTCAAAGTTGTTTTACCGTGGTCAACGTGACCAATAGTACCAATATTTAAGTGCGGCTTATTACGGTTGAAAGTTTCCTTTGCCATTTTACTTTTATTAATTTCTATTGTTATACTTCAATTAAAAAAATAACTTTAAATTATTTTTAAGTGCAAAAATACACTTTTTGTTTTATATAAAGATATTTATTTTTTGACTCGCGTTAACCTTGATTAAAATGTGTTTCAACAACTACATAAAAGATTAACTACTGGATAAACCAGATTTTGAGCGGGAAACGAGACTCGAACTCGCAACATTCAGCTTGGAAGGCTGACGCTCTACCAATTGAGCTATTCCCGCATTTGCTTTAAAAATTGCTTTGCAAACTTACTGATTAATTCGCAAAACACAAAACTTTTAAAACTAAGTTTTTGTGGGGAGAGCAGGATTCGAACCTGCGAAGGTGAAACCAACGGATTTACAGTCCGTCCTCGTTGGCCGCTTGAGTATCTCCCCAACCTATAATTTTGATCTTTAATAAAAATTGAGCCGATAGAGGGACTCGAACCCACGACCTGCTGATTACAAATCAGCTGCTCTAGCCAGCTGAGCTACATCGGCTTTTATTAATTTAAAAAATCTTTATTTAAAAGAACAGTCCGTTAAATATCTTTGTTTAACGGACTGCAAATTTACGCTGTTTTTTGAATTAACCAAATTTTTAATATTTTTTTTTAGCTAACTCTATAATTTATTTATTTGTCCCCGATTTTTTCTTTTTTTCTGATAATTAATTTTTTCAATGTATCTACCGATAAATCAATACATTCCTCAAAAGACTGTCCTGTTTTACTTACTAAAATGTCTTCTCCAGGAACTTCTAATTTTACATCTACTGTTTTGTTACTTTTCTCAGAAGTATTTTCTAATTTGAATGAAACATGCGCTGCTATAATTTTATCTGACAACGTTTCTAACTTTTCTAATTTTTTTCCTAAATACTCTTCTAAACCTGGTTTAGCATTAAAGTTTACTGCTTGAAAATTAACTGTCATAATTACTCTTTTTTTTGCTCACGTGGGTGAGCCTTGTTAAACACTTTTTTTAAGTTTTCTATACTCCCATGTGTATAGATTTGAGTAGATGACAAACTTGAATGCCCCAAAATATCTTTTACTGCATTCAGATCTGCTCCAGAATCTAACATATGGGTTGCAAAAGAATGTCTCAACATATGAGGACTCTTCTTATGCTTTACACTTATAAGACTAAGATAGTATTTTACTTTTGAATAAACAAGATTATCGTACAAAGGTTTTCCTTTTTCGGTAACAAAAACATTCGTACATTGTATTGTTATTTCTGTGTTTTTTCTGACATTGTAAGATTCAATATCCTCTAATAGAAAAGAAGAAATAGGTATTATTCTTTCCTTATTTCTTTTTCCTAAAACTTTAATGGATAATGTTTCAGCATCGATATTATTTTCTTTTAAACCTATTAATTCTGCTCTACGTATTCCTGTTTGATACATCATATCAATCATTAAACGATCACGTGCTCCTTCAAAGGTATCAGGAAATAAATCATCGTTATTCAGAAGATCATTTAGCTCAGCCTCTGTAAAAGGTATTAAGACTTGCTTAGTTTGTTTTAAAGAATGAATTTGCTCTATTGGATTAATCGTTAAATATTTCTCTCTTATAAGATATTTAAAGAAACTACGTAATGCGCTCAATTTACGATTAACTGTTTTTTCAGATTTTTTAAGCTCTGTTAAGTGCATTATAAATGCACGTATATGATTTTTTGTTGCAGATTGTATTTCTAATGAATTTTCTTCTGCCTGATAAAAAGCTATAAAATCATCTAAATCTCTTTTATAACTTGTAATTGTTAGCGTAGAATAGTTTTTCTCGAACGCTAGATAATCTAAAAATTGTTGAGTTAATTCCATAAAAAAACCTATTCATCAAAGTTACAACTTTAATAAATAGGTTAATAGAAATTAATCTCTATATTGTTTAAAACAGCTATCTAAGCTTCTTCTTGACTAACGATAGCTTGTTTGTAGATTGCTCTACTAATTTGCTGTCTTTTTGTTACAGAAGGCTTTGTAAATTGTTGACGTGCTCTTAATTGACGTACAACACCTGTTTTATCAAATTTTCTTTTGTATTTCTTTAGAGCTCTTTCGATTGACTCTCCGTCTTTTACTGGTATAATCAACATAATTTTATCTATTTCTTTTTGAGAATGCAAATATACAACTCTTTAGTAATTAAACAAATCGTTTTGAATTAATCTTTCAAAATATTTCTTCCAATTACTAGTTTCTGAATCTCTGTAGTTCCTTCACCAATAGTACATAGCTTAGAGTCTCTGTAGAATTTCTCTACAGGGAAATCTTTTGTATATCCATAACCACCAAATATTTGCACTGCTTCATTTGATATTTTCACACACGCTTCAGATGCATAATATTTCGCCATTGCTCCCTCAGTAGTCATTGGCTTTTTATTATTTTTTAAATATGATGCTTTACGAATTAATAATTCTGATGCCTCAATTTCTGTAATCATTTCAGCCAATTTAAAATTAATTGCTTGAAAATTTGCAATTGCAGTACCAAATTGATGACGCTCTTGTGCGTATTTTAATGATGCCTTGTAAGCTCCTTTTGCTATTCCTAAAGACAATGCTGCAATAGAGATACGTCCTCCATCTAAAACTTTTAAAGCTTGTTTAAAACCATCACCAACATTTCCTAATCTATTTGCGTCTGGAATTCTTACATTATCAAATATTAGTTCAGCAGTCTCTGACGCACGCATTCCTAATTTATTTTCTTTTTTACCAGAAGAAAATCCTAATGTTCCTTTTTCTATTACGAAAGCAGTTGCATTATTCTTTGCTCCTTTTTCTCCAGTTCTTGTCATTACAACCGCTACATCTCCAGAGATTGCATGTGTAATAAAGTTTTTTGCTCCATTAATTACCCATTCATCGCCATCTTTAACTGCAGTTGTAGACATTCCTCCTGCATCAGACCCTGTATTATGCTCTGTTAATCCCCAAGCACCAATCCACTCGGCAGAAGCTAACTTAGGTAACCAGCGTTTTTTTTGTTCTTCGTTTCCGAATTCTAAAATATGATTTGTACAAAGCGAATTATGCGCTGCTACAGATAATCCAATTGAAGGATCTACTTGAGAAATTTCGTCAACAATCGTTACATATTCGTCATAAGACAATCCACTTCCTCCGTATTCCTCAGGAACAACAATTCCCATAAATCCCATTTTACCTAATTCTTTGAAGACTTCAACAGGAAAAGTTTGCGCCTCATCCCACTCCATTATATAAGGCTCAATGTATTGTTTTGCAAAATCTTTTGCTGATTGAGCAATTAAAGATAGATTTTCATTTTCTAAGAAATTCATTTTTTTGAGTTTTATTTTAGACTAATCATCAAAAGTAATAAAAATACTGTAAGCGCTAAATTTTTATTTTCCGATTATTTTTAATCATTAAAAACTACTGGCTATCAGTGGCTTTAAGTTAAAAATAAATTCAAAATCTCAAAATGTTTAAAGTCATTTCTTCTTATGACTTTAAACATTTTAATTCGGACTTATATATCTGAATTTAGCCAAAGAATTATAAAACAAACATTATGAAGAAAGGATTATTACTACTAGGAGCAATTTTTACATCAATATTATCATTTGGTCAAGAAGCTGGTGAGTTACACATGCGCGTAAGAGCGACTGGAGTAGTACCAATGGAAGATGCAAAGATTGATGTTATAGGTGGTAATACAGCAGTTACAAACAACCTTATTCCAGAAATAGATTTCACTTATTATATTACTAAAAACATTGCTGCGGAATTAATTTTAGGAACTTCTAAGCATGAAGTTGTTGCAGTAAACACTGCTTTAGGAAATTTAGACTTGGGACGAGTAATGTTATTACCACCAACTGTAAATGTACAATACCACTTTTATCCGACTAAAAGTCTGAAACCTTATCTTGGTGCAGGTATTAATTATACTATTTTCTACGATCAAGGTCAAGGAAAAGGAAGAAACACAGCTGTAACTGATGTTAAATATGATAACAATATTGGTTTTGGTTTCCAATTAGGATTTGATTACAAAATAAATGATAAGCTATATTGGAATGTAGATGTTAAAAAATTATACTTAAATACTGATGTTACTGTTGGCGCTGCACTAGATCAACAAGTTTATGTACCTGCAAAAGTAGATCTAAATCCATGGTTAATTAGTACTGGTATAGGGTTTAAATTATTCTAAATATACTCACCTAATCTTTTTATATATTATTATTTTAATGACAAAAAAAGGAGAAACGCTTGTTTCTCCTTTTTTTTATTCTTCTTTATTATCTTCTATTTTATTATTCCTAAAATATTCTCTAACCGAAAGAAATGTTGGTTCTATATGCACCAAAACATCTTTTATTTGTGGCATTTGTTCTTGTACAGCATCTTTAAGATTATGACTTATCTTGTGACCTTCTACAACAGAAATATCTCCATCTACAATTGCATGTAAATCAACATAATAATTCATTCCATTTTTACGAACATTGCATTTTTCTGTCGCCATAACACCTGGAACATGACTTGCTATTTCTCTTATTTGTTCTATTTCTGCTTCATATAATTGCTCATCCATAATTTCTCCAAGAGCAGGACGAAGAATTTTATAAGCATTAAATAAAATAATTCCTGAAGCAAAAAGAGCCGCAATATCATCTGCAGCTTCCCATCCATCTCCCATTACTAAAGAAATAGATATTCCGATAAAAGCCATTAACGATGTAATTGCATCTGAACGGTGATGCCAAGCATCTGCTTTTAATGAAGAACTATTAGTTTCACGACTTTTTCTCATTACATAATGAAAAGACGATTCTTTAAACAAAATAATCCCTCCTAAAACCAATAAAGTAAATGGTGCTGGCTGATGATGTGGGGTAATAATATTATTGATACTTTCTTTAGCAATAATAATTGCGGAACCAACTAAGAAACTTACAACTAAAAAGGTAATTAATGCCTCAGCTTTCCCATGTCCATAAGGATGATTTTCGTCTGCTGGACGAGAGGAATATCGTAATCCAAAAAATACAAATATCGATGAAAAAACATCCGCAGAAGATTCTATTGCATCTGCAATCAACGCATAAGAGTTTCCAAAATATCCTGCTAAGAATTTAATCACAGCCATAAAAGTATTCCCTATAATACTAAATATAGAAGCTTTAATTGCTTTTTCTGAATTATTCATTATAAAAAAATTAGCCCTACAAATGTAAGGCTAATTTTAATTGATATTTCTTAAATTTATTTTTCTAAGAATGGATATTTGTAATCCTTAGCAGGTACAAATGTTTCTTTTATTGTTTGAACAGATGTCCAACGTAACAAGTTCATTGCTGAACCAGCTTTATCATTTGTTCCAGAAGCACGAGCACCTCCAAATGGTTGCTGACCTACAACTGCTCCAGTTGGTTTATCATTAATGTAGAAATTTCCACAAGCATTTTTCAAAGCTTTAGATGCTATTTCAACAGCAGCACGTTCTTTAGAAAAAATAGAACCTGTTAAAGCATAAGCAGATGTTTCATCAACTAACTTTAATGTAGCTTCAAATTCATTTTCATCGTATACATAAACAGATAATACAGGACCAAAAATTTCCTCTACCATAGATTCATATTTAGGATTAGTTGCTTTAATAACAGTTGGATGTACAAAATAACCAACAGAATCATCATAAGTTCCTCCAATTACAACCTCTGCTTCATTTGATGCTTTCGCTCTATCGATATATGCTTTAGATTTTTCGAAAGAATTTTTATCAATTACAGCAGTAACAAAATTAGATAAATCTTCTGGAGAACCTAAAGTAACTGTAGCTAACATTTCTTTCATTTGCTTTTCTACTTCATTCCATAAGTTTGATGGAATATAAGCTCTAGAAGCAGCAGAACATTTTTGACCTTGATATTCAAAAGCACCACGAACTAGACCAACAGCAACTTCTGTAGCACAAGCAGATTTATGAACCATTACAAAATCTTTACCTCCTGTTTCTCCAACAATTCTAGGATAAGTTCTGTATTGATCGATATTATCTCCAATTTGTTTCCATAAAGCATTAAATACTTTTGTAGAACCTGTAAAATGTAATCCAGCAAAATCTTTATGACCTAAAACAGTTTTTGCAGTTTCAGCACCATCAGTTAAAACTAAGTTGATAACTCCATCTGGTAAACCAGCTTTTTTGAAAATCTCCATTGTAACATGAGCAGCTAAAAGTTGCTTATCAGAAGGTTTCCATACCACAACATTCCCCATTAAAGCCATACAAGACGGTAAATTTCCTGCGATTGCAGTAAAGTTAAATGGAGTAATAGCAAATGTAAATCCTTCTAATGGACGGTAATCTACACGATTCCAAATTCCAGGAGCTGAAATTGGTTGATCTGCATAAATTTCTGTCATGTATTGTACATTGAAACGTAAAAAATCTATAAACTCACATGCAGCATCAATTTCTGCTTGCATTGCATTTTTAGATTGACCAATCATTGTTGCAGCATTTAATTTTGCACGGTAAGGTCCTGCAATTAAATCTGCAGCTTTTAAGAAAATAGCAGCTCTATCTTCCCAAGGCAGTGCAACCCAAGCATCTTTTGCAGCTAAAGCTGTATCAATTGCTTTGTTAACATCATTTTGCGTTCCTTCATGGTAGTAACCTACAACTTTTTGATGATCGTGTGGTGGACGAATTTCTTTTTTGTTTCCACTAAAAATCTCTTCAGATCCAATGTATTGAGGAACTTCTGTTACCTCATTAAACATTTTTTTGTATGCGTCTAATAATTGCGCACGCTCTGGTGAACCTGGAGCATATGATTTTACCTCTTCATTAACTGCTTGAGGAATTTGAGCAAATGATTTTGACATTTTTATTATTTTGTTTGTTATACTTATAGATGTTCAAATTTACAAAAATTATATAGATGAATACTTAATAAGAATAAATCTTACTTCTTGTATTTGAAAATAACGCTAAACAGGTATATTTTGTTTATTTAAATTGAAAAAGCCAGATGAAGAAATTTCTTCGTCTGGCTTTTATATATTTTAAAGTAACTATTTTAAAATAGTCATTTTTTTAATCAAAAGTATAACTAATTCCCACGCTAATAATTTGTTGTGATTTTCTTTTTAATGCTTCAGGATCTCCACTTACTTCGTAATCGTAATCCAATTTTGGATAGGCATTTGAAAGACCATACTCAACACGAGCACTTACTTCAAACTTTCTGTTAAAACTGTAACCTATTCCTCCTGCTAAAGCAAAGTCAAATGTAGCAGCTTTCCCTTCTTCTCCATCATAAAACTCTCGTCCTGGAGGTGGATTTACAACATTTTGATTGATTAAAAATCCAAATCGAGGTCCTGCGTATCCAAAGAAACTGTTAGCTGTTTTTGTTAAATATCCTTTCAGAAAAATTGGAATACTTAAATAATCAGCATGATATTTTCGTTTAATATCTTCTGCCACACCATTTTCTCCAGATGCAACATATAATAATTCGGCTTGAATATAAAGTTGATTATATTCACATCGACATCTATAAAAATCTATTGGAACTTCTGCAAATACTCCTGCCATAAATGCAGTTCTACGTGAAGATGGATTGTGTGCATTAGTAACTCCAGAAACATTAGGTCCAGCTATTACACCAAATCTAGTATTACTAAACTCTACTTGTGCATTTAAAAGGTTGCACAAAAAGATTGTAATAATAAAAATTATTTTCTTCATTTATCTAAATATTATTTATCTTATCTTTTTAAAATTTTAAAAAAACTCATTTTAAAAGTTCAACAGAAAATACTCTATTTAACCTTAAAAAGAATAAACCAGTATCTACAACTATAAAAATCAAATAATATAGATTATTCTTAAAAAATTCTATAAACACTAAAACCTATTTGGTTATTTAGATTTGTATTTATAATTTCAAGAATTTAAAATTGTCTACTTTATCTTGGTTAAAAATAAAATATGAAACAATTTAATTTCAGGTTTAGTTAGGTAGTTACATTTTTTTAAATCTAAAACCATTTTCTATCCTATTCTTATATAGAACTAAAAAAATGAAATTTTATTTTAAATAATGTTTAGAGAGTCCAATAACTTAACAGTCTTATCGACTTAGCTACTGTTGGTTGGCCAAAGATAAATATCTTTAGTTAAAAAAATACTAAAAAAATAAATAAATTTATTTTAAATAGCAAAAAACAAAAAAGTGCTTTTAAAAAAAAGCACTTTTTTTTATTTAAAAATTATTGGTGTAATAATCAAAATAATTACAGTTTGACCTTATTTCTTGATAAGCTTTTGTATTAGAATATTTTTTTAATTCTTTAAAATTACTTCTAAAATTTGCGACCTTAAAAGCTAATATTTTATCTACATTATCATAGCTATTTTCGTACAAACGTTTCAAAACTGGATCTTCGGAATTGTAGAATTTCCCTTGTTCATTCTTTGACAATGCAAATAAAAGTTGAGCTTTCATTTCGTTATCTTTCGTTAAGTTGAATGCTCTTTTTAAATAACCTTCTGATGGAGTAAAGTTATCTGTGTAATTGCTTCCCCAACCAAAGTCTTTGTAATAAAAATTGTTTGTTTTAAAATAATCACCTCCATAATTATTGTATTTAGGTCCGTTGGCATTGTTTCTATCAAATGTTAATAAATAACGGTAATAGCCTAATGTTGTGGTATTGTAATAAAAATTACCTAAAAGATAATTTGCTTTTGCTGCTTGTTCGTTTGATTTTTTTGCCAACTTCGCCAATTCTATAAGAGAATTTGTCAATTCTAATTTCGACATCATTGGTTGAATAAATTTAAATTCATTTAAGTATGGAGTTGCAATAACAGCATCTTCATCACAATTAAAACATTCTATTTTATTATAACCAAAAATCTTATTTGTAATATTATGATACCCATCAAACTGATTTTCTAATAAGGTTTTCGTTTGTTTATCTGTAGAATAGTCATAATCGTATTCATAAAAAGTACTTGGTGAAATATGATACTTCTGATTTATTTTTTCGAATTCCTTTTTGGCTAAATCAAATTTCATCTCTCCTAAATAAAGTGTTCCTCTGTAATCCGAAAGGTAATCTGAAAGATTAAATGTGATGTCATTTAATTTTTCTGTTTTATAATCGTAAACATAAGATTTTACTTTATTGGCAATTAAATATTTTTCGAAAGCAGATTTATTTGATTTTTTATCTAATTTATCTAAATCATTTATAATATCCCAAGACGGATTATTACCTAAATCTGTAATACTATTATGAATTAGAAAAGCTTTTCCTTTATCTCCTTGTAAATAAAATCTGTTTGCTAAAACATCTAAAATAACACTTTTAAGATTCATTTTTTGGTTAACTTCTGCCGAATACGTCCATTCGTCTTCAGAAAGTTTAGGATATTCAAAATTTAAAATACCTCCATATTTTGTCATTAAATGATTTTCGAAATTATCTGTAATCTTTTTTTGTTCAAATATTTCAGTTAAAATTTCAATCACCTTTTTTTGTTGTTCGAATTCTTTAGAGTTCGTATTAACTTTTGCTAAATAGTTTTTTGTTTCAGCAAAATTCTTGTTCAATAAATTAAGATAGGAAACAGATAAGTTCCAAAAATCTTTATCTGTTGCATTTGTTGCTTGTTGTTTGGCAAAAGCTATTAAATCATTTAATTGTAAATCTTGCCCTTTTTCTTCAATATAATATCCTCCATCTCCAGTTTTTATTGGTAAGTATAAATCTGAATATGTTTTTTGTTTTTTAGAAGAATCCCAATAATAAGATTCTGGGTTTTGTTGTAAATATTGTCTTTCTACAGTATTAATTGCACGTGCAAATAATACACGAGCTTGTAAAGCATTTATATCATTCGCAACAATTTTTCGCATTGGAGCCATTGGATCAGAAAAATCATTGTAACCAATTAATAAATACAAATCATTTTTTTCTTGACTTGTTTTTGCATTGGCTAACATTTTCTCGAAGTTAAGATCTTGCGTAAATTTCATTGATTGATATGCACTCAATTTTCTATCATTTGAATGAGAGAAAACTTCAAAGAAATCATAATTTGCTTGGAGATAATTTTCTAATGCTCTTTCTGCTCCTGCTTTTTGATCTAATGCATAATAATAAATAGGATTTTTAATTCCTTGAGATGCTACATACATATTAAAGTAATTGATAGCATCTTTATATTCGTGAAAATAATGGGCAAAACGAACTAACTGATAACCATATCTTATTTTTAATTCTTTATCTGTTTCGGCATTCCAACTTTTTTTCAGAACATCAAGAACTTTTTTATAATTTAAATTATTGACATTTTTCTCTGGACGAGAAACATACGACCATTCACCATTATCTATATAATAAAACGCCATATAAGGTTCTAAATATTTTGCATAAGACAAATACAATAAGTTTTGTTTGTTCTTTTTTACAAAATCAGAAGTTGCATAACTATAGTTCGAATTAGATGATTTTCCATTCTTAATCATCAAATCAATATCAGATTTTGAAGCTTTAAAAACTAAATTATAAGCCTGTTCATAGCTTATGCCCATCGTTTTTTGCCACAATAAAATGTTCTCATTTTTTAATCCAACATTAGACTCAAAATAAGGATTATCTAATGTCATTAAAAATGGTTGATATTGTGGTGCTTCGCTTAATGTTTGCGAAAATAAATTGTAGTAGTAATAATCTTCTCCTCCGCCATCTGCACAAGCAAAAGATTTTGTTAATCCGAAAATTAAACTTAGTGTCAATACTATTTTTCTCATAATTCTGTTGGAATAGTTTTCAAAAATTTTGAATCTAAATGATAATAAATCACATGATAATTATACGGTAGTTTTTGGTCGATAAAACGTTTTGTATTCATTAATAATTCTGATGAAATATTTTCTATTTTAATTTTAAATCCTTTGCTTACATAAAAATTTTCCACAAAAAAATCATCCTGAACTTCATAAAGTCCATCTTTTATTTTTTTAACTGGTTTTCCTTGTAAGTCTTTTTCTGAAAAAGAATTAATAAGCTTTATATCTCCTAGGTGGTTGGTTAAAATTGCCCATGAGTAAATAGGTAATGCTAGGTCTAATTTTATGGGGTAATTGTTTAAGTTTTCTAAATAATCTTTTGCAATATCTAAATCTAAAATCGAATTTTTCTCTGATTGATCAGTAGGATTTTCGGTTGCATAGCACATTAAAACCATTTTATCTAGAGGTGGAACTCCCTCTCTATCTTTAAATTTTACTTGATGCAATCGTAAAGTTGCAGAAAGTTTTTTACGTGAAATGTATTTTAATTCTGATAAAAAAGAAAAATAATTTTCTCTTGTAGATTTTGTCCAATCGCAATCTATTTGTATTTCATCAAAAGATTCTAATTTTCCTCTTTCTGCAGTTTCACTCAAAAAGTTATAAACATCTTTTGCCAAAATCTTAACCTGATCTGGTGTTGTATTGATAAATGTTCTATTTGTTATAAAAACTGTTGGTATATAACGAACATTTAATTTTTCTGCATCAAAATTCTGAATTACACCAACTGGAGAAATCTTTCCTCCTTTTTTATCTACATCAAAAAAACGAACATACACGTTTTTTGATTTCAAAGAATCTACAACTTTTTTCTCTGCTTGGTTAATCGAATAATTACTTCGCCAATAATAAAAATCGATTGTAGATTTTTTGGCATCGGTATTACAACCAACTAAAAAAGTTAGTATTACAACACTAAAGATATTTTTAATCCATCGCATATTCAAATTTACACCGAAAATTAATAACTTAACTTGAGTGATGTCATTTTCTCAATAACTTATTTGCAAAAAAAATCTCCTTCACTTGGAAGGAGATCATCTATTATATTGCAAAGAATTGCTCTAGCTCTTCTAATGTTTGGGTAGAAGTTTTAATATCTTTTACCAATTCTCCTTTATGAAGAGCTATTATTCGATCAGAAACCTCTACTGTATGATTTAAATCGTGACTAGAAACTAAAATTGTTTTATCTTTATTTTGAGTCAAATCTTTAATTAAATTTTTTAATCTAATTTGTGTTGAAGGATCCAGATTAGCGAAAGGCTCATCTAGAATTATAATTTCCGGATCACCTATTAAAGCAGCTATAATACCTACTTTTTTCTGATTTCCTTTTGATAAATCTCTCAAATATTTCTTCTTTCCTAGAATCTCACCATTAAAAAATTCTTCATATTGCGCTATAAAAGCATCTATACTCGCTTTATTTTGACCTCTTAAATCTCCAATAAAATAGAAATACTCTTCTGGAGTTAAATAATTAATTAGAAAACTTTCATCTATAAAAGCTGTTGTAACTTTCTTCCAATCTTCGCTTTCGTTAACTTTTATATCATTTAATTTTATTTCTCCTGTTGTTGGCTCAATTAAATCTAACATTAAACTAAAAAGTGTTGTTTTTCCTGCTCCATTATTCCCAACTAAACCAATACTTTCTCCTTTATTTATGATTAGGTTTTCTATATGAATAACTCTTACTCCGTTATATTCTTTTGATATATTATTAATTTGAATCATTTTAATTGTGTTTTTTATTAAGCGTTTTGTTGTTTAAATCCTTGTATTGACAAATATTTATTTTTCTTATAAGCCATTTCTATTAAATTGAAAAAATATGACTTTAGTGCAAATCCAATTATTCCAACTCCTGCTAGAGCTAGTGATGCTGTTAAGAAATTAAAAATATAATTAAGTAGTGACCAAATTAAAATAGGAAAAACCATTACAGGTATCATAATTAACCATTGTGCTATACCTGTTCCTTGATAATTCATAAATTGGCTTTTATCTAAATCTATTCTCTTTTTATTATTTGCCCCAATTCGTAGGATAAGTGGAACATTAATTCCGATGTTATAAACAGCACAAGCCAAATTGAGAATTAAAATATGATAACCGAAATAAGCATAAAAAGTAGTTAGAATAGTCATCACGATAATTGAAAAATACATTAACGTAGCCTTAGATTTTAAGTACAATTTTAATGGAATATTTTGTGTCATCATCATTGGATAATATGAACTGTCCCAAGCAGGAATAAATTGTCCGAAGTTAATCATGAACATTCCTGTCATAAAAATCCCTACAAAAGCTAACATTGGTGAGTTACTATACATATCATTTGTATAGAAAATTAGACCATATAAACTAAACATTAATGCAGTATAAACTGCAGTTTTTGGTCGTTTATTTCTCCAGATTAATTTTAAATCTAATTGCATAAATGGTGCAACTTCTCCAAATTTACTTATCCAAGAAAAATCGTTATCATTAAAAGATAGTGCATCTGTTTTTAAATATGCATCTAAATAAAAGTTAGACGTAATTACTTTTTTACAAACTATATATAATCCTACAACCAATAATAATGGAATAATACACAAATAAGGATGATGAAGCATATAGTTTAAAATATTCCCTACAAATTTTGTTGTGTAAAAAATATCAAAATATTGTAATCCTACTAAGATTGTTATAGCTCCTATAAATGGTATAAGTAATTTATTGTTATCTATTATTTTCTTTTGAAGTAGAATATTTAGAAAATTAGCAACCAATACTAATGAGAGTATATTAATTGTCCAACCAATTAATTCTAAACTTGTAAAATCACTCTTTATAAAATTTGATACCACAAATGGAATAACAATTACTGGCGTTAAGAAATTAAAAAATGAGAATACACTTTTTAATAAAAGAAAATCTACAATAGTATCTCTTTTTATATTCTGAATGAGAAATGGTTTTATATTGAGCATTGGAATTTTTTGCATCATATAGCGCATTACCAATTCTATAATAAACCAAATTACAATAAATTGATTCACAAAATAAATTGGTGCTTGATCTGGAAAAGCCTTTTCTAAAATAAAATATAATCCTATTCCCAAAAGCAACATAGATCCTATCATGTAAAGACCAAATAGCCAAATAAAAATTTTCATAGCTAAATCTTTACCTAAACTGGCGGATCTCATAAATGATTTTAATTCTAAACCAATTAATTTTCTAAACATATGTTGTGTTTTATATAATAAGTAACTGATTCTATTAATTTGTTACAATTTGAGAGCAAAGAATGTATAAATCAGATGATAGAAACTAATTCCGAAATTCTATGTGACAACTGCAATAGAAAATATTTTAAAAGAAAAATTCTTTTTAACTTACATCAAGATTAAAGAGTGAAAATAGATTTATTTTTGATAAAAATTATTAACCATAAAAAAATATAACAATGGAATTCGTAAAAACAGATGATGGTAAAAAAGGAATGGTACAAGCAATTGATGGAGGAAAAGTTGCTGGAGAAATGACTTATACTTGGGCAGGAAATGATAAAATCATTATAGACCACACACATGTTGATGAAGCTTATGGAGGACAAGGTGTTGGAAAGAAAATTTTAATTAACATTATAGATTGGTTAAGATCTGAAGGTGTTAAAGCAATTCCACTTTGTCCGTTTGCAAAAGCTCAATTTGATAAAAATGAAGAATTTAGAGACGTATTATCTTAGGAATTTATTACTATTAATTACCTTATAGATATTTACTAACTATCAAACAATTACTTATTTTAGATTATTTTTCTAATTATAATATATTTTATAGAAAATTTTTAATATTAATTATAAAATAACGACGTAATACTAAATAATTCTTGGAAAAGTAAGTTAATCTCTATAAATTTGCTAGATTATAAGTTAAGTACTATAAACAGACCTTTCATATTATATTTTGAGAGGTTTTTTTGTTATATAAAATGATTGAATTAAAGAATATATCTAAAACATTTCGATCTTCGAAAAAGAAAACTATTGCCTTAAACCAAGTTTCTTTAAAAATAAATCAAGGGAAGATTTTTGGAATCATCGGAAAATCTGGTGCAGGAAAAAGTACGCTTATTCGTTGTGTAAATTTACTAGAACGACCAGATGAAGGTGAAGTTTGGGTAGATAATGTAAATCTGTTAGATCTTAGTGAAGCTAAACTAACATTAGAAAGACGTAAAATTGGAATGATTTTTCAACATTTCAATTTACTTTCTTCTCGTACTGTGGAAGATAATATTGCACTTCCATTAGAATTAATTGGAACTTCTAAAAACGAAATTAAATCACGAGTTGATGAATTACTACAGTTAGTTGGAATTGGTGATAAAGCGAAAGATTATCCTGCAAATTTATCTGGAGGACAAAAACAACGTGTTGCAATTGCACGTGCTTTAGCAAGTAATCCTACTTTATTATTATGTGATGAAGCAACAAGTGCATTAGATCCTGCTACAACAAAATCTATTTTGAATCTTCTGAAAGAGATTAATCAAAAATTGAATTTGACTATTTTATTAATTACACATGAAATGGAAGTAATTAATAGAATTTGTGATGAAGTAGGTGTTATTGACGATGGAATTCTTGTAGAGCACGGAAGTGTAGAAGATGTTTTTACAAATCCAAAAGAAGATATTACAAAAGAGTTTATTACTAATTCTCTTGATTTGAGTTTGCCAACTTTTTTTGAAAAAAATATTTCAGATTCTAAGCAAGAAAATGCTTCAACAATTTATAAACTAAGCTTTACAAATTTACCACATTACAATTCTATTATAGAAGAAGCTAAGAGTATGTATTCATCGGAAATAGAACTTATTAATTCGAGAATAGAATATGCTGGTTCTGTAAATTATGGAACATTGTTTATAAAAGTACAAGCTAATGAGCAAAACAATAGTGCTATCGAAAATCATTTTACAGCACAAGCGTTTAATATTAAAAAAGTAGGATATGTCAGAAACAGTAATTAATCTCTTAATTAAAGGAAGCTGGGAAACAATTGTAATGACATTAGTTTCAGGATTTTTTGGTTTTGTTATTGGTTTACCAGTTGGTATTTTACTTTACTTAACGAGAAAAGATCAATTATTAGAAAATAAAATTGTTCATCAAGTTGTTGCATTTTTTGTAAACATCTTTCGCTCTATTCCATTTATTATTTTAATTGTTTGGATGATTCCATTTACACGAAATTTAGTTGGAACATCTATTGGTGTTGTTGCTGCACTAGTTCCATTAAGTGTAGGTGCTGCTCCATTTATTGCTCGATTAGTTGAAAACAGCTTATTAGAAGTACCGAATGGTTTAATTGAAGCGGCACGATCTATGGGAGCAAAACCAATGCAAATTATTCGTAAAGTATTATTACCAGAAGCTTTACCATCTCTTATAAATGCTGCAACTATAACATTAATTACCTTAGTTGGATATTCTGCAATGGGTGGTGCTGTTGGTGCTGGCGGATTAGGACAAGTTGGTTATCAATATGGTTATGTTGGTTACGATATTGTTATAATGAATACCGTTCTTATTTTATTAATTATTATTGTGTTTATTTTACAATTTATTGGAGATAAACTTTCAAAAAAATTCAACCATAAATAAATATTAGAAATTATGAAAAAAATAAATTTCACTTTTATCATTACCTTAATCTCAGCATTTACATTATTTTCTTGTGGAGGTAAAAAGACTAATGATTCAAACGTTTTAAAGGTCGGAATTACAATTGGTCCTGAACAAGAATTAGCAGAAGTTGCAAAAAAAGTAGCAAAAGAAAAATATAATCTTGATGTAGAATTAGTTTCTTTTAGTGAATATATTATGCCAAATGAAGCTTTAAACCAAGGTGATATTGACGTAAATGTTTATCAACATAAACCTTTTATGGATGAACAAATAAAACAACGTGGATATAAATTAGCAATTATTGGTAAAACATTTGTTTTCCCTATTGTGGCTTATTCTAAAAAAATAAAATCTATTAACGAGTTAAAAGATGGAAGCACAATCGCAATTCCAAATGATCCTACAAATGGAGGAAGATCTTTATTGTTATTAGAAAAACAAGGTTTAATTAAATTAAAACCAAATATTGGTTTATTACCAAAAGTTACAGATATTGTTTCTAATCCTAAAAAATTAGAAATTTTCGAATTAGAAGCCCCACAATTACCTCGTGTTTTGGATGATAAAAAAGTTGTAATTGCAATTATCAATAATAATTTTGCAGTACAATCTGGTTTAGATAAAAACAAAGAAGGTATTTTTTCTGAAGACAAAGACTCTCCATACGTTAACCTAGTTGTATCTAGAGAAGATAACAAGGATAATGAAAAAATAAAACAATTTACACAGGCTTATCAATCGGAGGAAGTAGCTAAAAAAGCTGACGAAATCTTTAAAGGAGGAGCTGTTAAAGGTTGGTAATTTATTATCCAACTTTCTAAATATTTTAAATCCGAAGAAATTAATTTCTTCGGATTTTTTTATTGTAATTTAAAACTAAGTCAATATACGGTATTAAAATTATACCTATTTTCGCAAACAACTTGTTAGTTAAAACAATTCAACATTAAACACTTAAAAAATATATGAAGAAACTTTTACTACTTATTTTTTTTATTTTTTTTGCTAAAATAACATATTGCCAATTAGATACTAGACATTGGTTTGCTCCAATGGCAGATGGAGTTGGAAATCCCAATAACATTCAACGATTATATTTATCAACCAATCAAATTAATCCTTTTGAAGTTAAAATATACAATAACAACATTGTTATTGGAAAAATATCTATAAAAAAGGGGAGCCCTGGAGTATTTGACATTCCTCGACATCATATTATAACAACTACTAATTTTTTTAGCAATAATAATTTGTTTAACCCAGTAAAAATGGGACTTTACTTAGAAGCTGATTATAGCTTCTTTGCTAATTTGAGATTTTCTACTCACAATCATGCAGAAATTATTACTTCGAAAGGTTCAGCAGGAACAGGTACATTATTTTATACTGTTATGGCCCCTTTAAAAGCAAGCAGTGAGGTTCTAAATTTTATGACAAGTATTTTAGCTACTGAAGATAATACAACAATTAATATTACTAATTTCAATCCAGATTTGTATTTTTCTGATGGCGTATATAGAACCAATTTTAATATCCTTCTTAATAAAGGAGAGTCTTACATCATAGAAGGTAAAGGTTCTTTTAATATTGACGAGAGAGGTTTTATTGGAGCCAAAATAGAATCTAACAAACCTATTTCTGTTACAAACGGAAATTTTAATGGACAATATGCAGGGTATTTTGATAACAGTTCCGATATATTAATGGATCAAAGTGTTCCTGTTAATCAACTTGGAAACGAGTTTATTATTGTAAAAGGAAATGGTAATATTGGAGATAATATGGAAAGTGCTATTGTTGTTGCAACAGAAGATAATACCAAAATCTTTGTTAACGATAACCCTACTTCTATTCAAACAATTAACGAAGGTGAATACTATATTGTAACGGATAACTATTATCAACATCAAGGAAACGAACATTATAATTTGTATATTAAAACTTCTAAAAAGGCATATATCTACCAATTACTTGCTGGCGCTTCTGATGAAAATTCAGTCGCAACTGGTGGAATGAATTTTATACCTGCCTTAAGTTGCTTCTTACCAAAATCTATTGATGAGATTGGGCTCATAGATCAAAATAGAATATATTCTAACAACAATATGTTTGGAATAGATAATATTCCTACTAAATTAAACATCATCACAGAAAAAGGAGCTAAAGTAACCATTAATGGAAGTACACCAAATATTACATTTGGTCCATTTCCTATTATAGGAAACCGTAATTGGGAAACTTACAGCCTTCCAAATCAAAAAGGAAATGTAACTATTATATCAGACAAAGCTGTTACAGCAGGTATTATTGCAGGAAGTGATGCAGCAGGTTATGGAGGTTTTTTTGCAGGTTTACCTACTCAACCTTCTATCGTAAGAGAAGGTTGTTATCCTAATGCAACCTTGAAGGTTACACCTAATATCTACGAGTCATACCAATGGTATTTAAATGGTGTTGCGATTTCTGGAGCAACTGAAAATTCTTATAAAGCGACTGAATTTGGTTACTATTCTGTAGAAGCTGTAATAGGTTCTTGCGAACCATTAAAATCAAATGTGTATAAACTAGTAAATTGCCCTGTTGAAACTGAACTAAATTTTAAAACTTGTCAAGCACCTATTAGTATAAATACTGATTTTTCTGTTTCTCTTCAAACAATTAATTTTTCCACTTTCAATATTATAAAGAACCCATCTAAAGGAAAAATAACATTAGATCCTACCACTAATAAAATAATTTACACTCCAACTGATGGTGCTCTTGGTGAAGATGATTTTCAATATCAATTAAATGGATCAAGTGAATTTGAAGACACTGAAATTTTCACAATTAAAATCACTTTAGAAGAATTAAAAGTTGAAAATAAAACGATCTACGCATGTGATGTTGATAACATAGGTATATTCGATTTAACAACTGTAAATATTTCAAATTTAATTGATGTTTCAAAAAAATATTATTCGTCAAAGCAAGATGCAGAAAATGAAATAAACGAAATTATTGAGATTAATAATTTTAGTGCTGAGCACAATAAAAAAGTATATGTTGTTGTAAAAACAGCTGGTGGATGTAAAGAAATTGCTGAAATTACTTTAGCATTGTATCCTTTACCAATATTGGACTTAACGAAGTATCAATCGAGTTATTGTGGTAATGAAATTAATGTTGATTTAGAATTTATCACTTCACAAGTTTTATCTAATAAAGAACTATTCAGTGTAAAATATTATGCAAATCTTGATGATGCTACTTTAGGAAATAATAATTCTTTGCCTAATAAAAATACATTTACGAAGGATGTTAAAATTTATATTCGCATTGAGTCTAAAAATGGTTGTCAAGCGATAATTGAACCTCTCGAATTTGTATTCGGTGAAAAAGTTTCTATACTGACAGAATATATAATCTTAGAAGAATGTGATGAGAATTTTGACGGCATAACATCTATTGATTTAAATAATTATTTATCAAACTTTACAACTGATGGTAATACACAAGTTAGTTTCTATAGCAATTTAACAGATGCTCATAATAATACAAACTCAATTTCACCTGTTCAAGAAGTTAATCTAACTAAAACTTTTTATATAAGGTTCGAACAACCTGGCTTATGTCAAAATATAGCTTCTATTATCATACATATAAAAACACCAACATTTTCTACTGCATTACAAAATATAGTAATATGTCCTAACACTCAAACTATTTTAGATCCAGGAAATTATAGTCGTTATTTATGGAGTAATAACCAAACTTCACAATCTGTAACTGTAGCAGAAGGAGAATATTGGGTAGAATTAACTTCAGAGAATAACTGTTCTTACAGACATTCTATTACAATTAAAAATCATGAATTACCAGTTTTCTCTTCTATCCAAACAATTAATGATAAAGCTGTAATTAATGCAGAGAAAGGAAATCCTCCTTATTTATATTCAATAGATGGAATAAACTGGCAAAACAATAATACTTTCGTGAATTTAGAAAATGGAAATTATACTGCTTATATTCTTTCCTCAGATAATTGTTCACCAGTAAAACAACAATTCACTATTCTTAAAATGACAAATTTTATATCTCCAAACGGAGATGGAAAAAATGATCAATGGATTGTAAAATTCAATGGTCATAAAAATGTTTCTGTTCAACTTTACAATCGTACTGGTAAAATTGTAAAAGACATTATTACTGATGATGAATTTATTTGGGATGGAAAACATAATGGGTTTAGTTTACCTTCTGACAGCTATTGGTATAGAATAAAATTAAACGAAAAGGAAGTTCTTACGGGCTATATAACACTTAAAAACAAATAGAACTTTCTAAATATTTTTCAATCCGAAGAAATTAATTTCTTCGGATTTTTTTATTATAATTGAAATCTTTTCTTAATTATTCACAATTACATACTCAAAACTTAAATACTAATCAATATGCTCTTCTATCTCAACCGAAGAAAATTCATTAATTAATAGCTTCTCGATATGATTGATTTCTTCCATGAATAATGATTGTTTACGCTTTGCATAATACAAAGCATTTTCAACAGGAGAATATCCTTCCCAAATTTTTGTAATCTCTTTGGTATTTAAAACTTCTTTACATAAAAACTCTGGTAAAATAGCAAGTCCACCATCTATTGATAAACAACGAATGATAGAAAATTTATTTGGAACGATGTAATTCGGCAAAAAATCTGGATGTTCACCAAAATTTGTTTCCCAAAAACGATTTAAGACTTTCATATCCGAAGCAGTACTGTACCAAAATTGCATTTTTAACCAATCTTTTACTGCACTTTTATCATTTATATCTAGAGAATAAAATTCTGTCAAATCAGTATTTTTACCCGCTACTAAAACAAATCTTTCGCTTGCAAAAGGGTTATAGATTAAATTAGAATCATTACTTTTCATAGAAGTCATTATAGAATCTATAGAACCATTTTCTAATAAATGAAGTAAGTGCTCATTGTCTCCAAATTGCATAATTAAATTAAAACCTAAATAAGGTATATGTTTTTCTAATACTTGCTGAAAAGTTTCTACACACATTCCTATACTAAGTGTTGGTCGTTCAATACCAGATTTTTTCTGAAAACGTTTTTCTACATCTTGCAAACATTCAACAGATGACAAAATTTGCTGATACAACAATTTTCCTTTTTCTGTAGGAATCATTTTACGAGATGTTCTCTCGAACAATGGAAAACCAGTATAAGCTTCTAATGCATTTAAATGTAAGCCAATACCAGGCTGTGAAACAAATAATTGCTTTGCAGCACCACTCATTGTTCCTGTTTCGTAAATAGCTTTAAATGTTCTAAACCACTCTAAATTGACTTGCATAGTATAATAATTATTATAGTTTAATGTAATTTACATTATTTTAATTTTATAAAACTATGAAATAATTTTGTCATGTAAAATTAAAATTGAAAAAATGAAGAAAGTATTCATTATAAATGGTGGTCAAGTTTTTGGAGAAAGTAATGGTAAATTAAATGACACAATTAGCCAATGGACTTCAAATTACTTTACGAATAATGAGGTTGAAGTTAGAGTTACAAATGTTTCTGAAGAATATGATCCTTCTACGGAAGCAGATAATTTTTTATGGGCAGATTTAATTATATGGCACACGCCAATTTGGTGGTTTCAAGTTCCTTTTAAATTAAAACAATATATAGATGAAGTTTTACAATTGGGAGGACATGGAAAACTTTATAAAAATGACGGTAGAACAAGAACAAATCCTGAAATTAATTATGGAACTGGTGGATTGTTACAAGGTAAAAATTATATGGTAACTACAACTTGGAATGCTCCAAAAGGTGCTTTTAATATTGAAGGTGAAATAATGAATCTAAAAAATGTAGATGAAGGTATCTTATTTGGATTTCATGTTTCTATGAAATTTATTGGATTAACAAAGATCGATGGTTTTCATTTTTATGACGTAATGAAAGGTTTAACGCCAGAACGATTTGATAACTACCACACAGAATATGAACAACATTTAGCAAATATTTTAAATAAATAAATAATTATGAAAATATATCTTACAGCAATTATAGAAACTCAACCAGAATTTCTTACAGAAGTTAAAAGTGTTTTAGAAAATATGGTTGTAGAAACTCGAAAAGAATCTGCATGTTTACAATATGATTTACATCAAAGTATCGAGAATGAAAATACTTTCATATTCTATGAAATATGGGCTAATCAATCTGGTTTAGATGAACATAACAAACAACCCTATATTCAAGAATTTATAGAATTAGGAAGTAAACTGGCTAATCCTCCATCTATTTTTCTTAGCAAAAAACTTTAAAAAATTACCTTGAACTACATATCAGTTCAAGGTAATTTTTATTAATACAACAGTGTCGCATTAATTTATTTTTAGTTAGATTTGTAAAAAAATAAAATGCTAAAAAATAAAAAATACGATATTATTATAATTGGTGGAAGTTATGCAGGACTTTCTGCTGCAATGTCCTTAGGAAGGTCTTTAAGAAATGTATTAGTTATTGATGGTAATTCTCCATGTAATGAACAAACGCCACATTCTCATAATTTTCTGACACAAGATGGAGAAACTCCTAGTGAAATTCATAGAAAAGCAAAAGAACAAGTTACTCAATATTCTACTGTAGAATTAATAAATGGACTTGCTGTACATGGTAAAAAAATAGAAAACGGATTCACTATTACAACAGCTGATGATGTAACTTTTGAAGCAAAGAAATTAATTTTTGCTACTGGAGTAAAAGATTTATTTCCAGCAATTAAAAATTTTGCTGAATGTTGGGGAATCTCTCTCATTCATTGTCCATATTGTCATGGATATGAAGTCCAAAATCAGAAAACTGCAATTCTATCTAATGGAGATAGAGCATTACACATTGCATCATTAGTTAATAACTTAACAAAGGATTTGACAATATTAACGAATGGAAAATCTGATTTTACAGAAGAACAACTTAAAAAATTAAATAGAAATAATATTTCCATCATTGAAGAAAAGATAATAGAAATTGAACATGAGAATGGATATGTAAAAAATGTTGTATTAGAAAACAATTCAAAAATTGATTTTAAAGTAGTATATGCAGCAATTCCATTTATTCAACATTCTGATATTCCAGCAGCATTAGGCTGTGAAATAAATGAACAAGGTTACATTAAAATTGATGCGTTTAACTTAACAACAATAGATGGCGTTTGGGCTTGTGGAGATAATGCAAATCCTATGAGATCTGTTGCAAATTCCGTTGCAAGCGGAAGTATTACTGGAGCAATAATAAATAAAGTTTTAGTTGACGAAGAATTCTAAAAATACTTATTTTTCCGCTTAACATTTTATTTTATCTTTATTCTTAAGATGCAACTAGATTCAACAATTAAAATAAATACCGAACGATTAATTTTGAAACCAATTTCGGAAGAATTTATCTCGGAAGTTAACCAATATTTTACAACCGAAATTACAGTTTATATGCCATACGATCCTGATGGCAATAAACAAGATACTATAAATTTCATTCAATCTTCTATTGATAATCTAAAGAATCAAACAGAAATTGTTTTTGTTATACTTAATAATAGCAATAAAGAATTTATTGGTTGTTGTGGAATACATAATATTAATTCTGAATCTGTAAAAATTGGTTTATGGATAAAAAAAGATTCACAAAGTAAAGGTTTTGGGAAAGAAACTGTAACAAATTTACTTCATTTTATTGAAGCTAATTTTAATATAGACTACATCATTTATCCTGTGGATGAAGAAAATATTAGAAGTCGTAAAATACCTGAAGGATTAGGATTTGAAGAATTCAATCGCTATTTGAAACCAAAAAACGATGTAAAAAATTTAAACATCATAGAGTACAGAAAATACTATAACACAAAAGCAACCTAATTAGGTTGCTTTCTTTGTATTTCTTCGCTATTAACAATTGTTAATAACCTATTGCTTTATCATCTCCTCTTGGATCTGCACCAGCTTGATATGTTCCATTTGGATTAACTAAAATTCCTTCTACTCTTCCGTAAGGATTTCTTTCTTTTAATTTATATCCCTTTTGTTTTAATTTTTCTCGAACACTTTCTGATATTGCTGTTGGTTCATAATCTACTTGATCTGGTAACCATTGATGATGAAAACGAGGTGCTGCAACAGCTTCTTGCATTGTCATCTCAAAATCAACAACATTTAAAATTGCTTGAAAAACCGATGTAATAATTGTAGAACCACCAGGAGTTCCAACAACCATGAATAATTTTCCATCTTTTTCTAAAATAGAAGGAGTCATAGAACTTAACATTCTTTTTGATGGTTGTATTGCATTCGCTTTTCCTCCAACTAATCCATATAAATTTGGAGTTCCTGGTTTTACAGAAAAATCATCCATTTCATCATTCAAAATAAATCCTGCGCCATCTACTACAACTAAAGAACCGTATGAATTATTAAGTGTAGTTGTTACAGAAACTGCATTTCCTTCCTTATCAACAACCACATAGTGTGTTGTTTCCATAGATTCTTTTCCCTTTAATTCTCCTGCTTTTATATCTGAGCTTAATGTTGCTTTATCAAATGAAAAATTATTCATTCTTCCAACATTATAAGAACGATCTAATAGTTGTTTTTGAGGAACATCATAAAAATCTGGATCACCCAAATGTTCTGCTCTATCTGCATAAACACGACGCTCTGCTTCTACCATTACTTGAATTGTAGAATCTGCTTGAAATCCCCATTTTTGTAAAGGATAATTTTCTACAGACTGAAACAAAGAAACCAATGCGATTCCTCCACTAGAAGGCGGTGGCATAGAAATTACTTTTAATCCTTTGTAATCTCCACTAACTGGTGTTCTCCAAACTGAATTATACTGTTTAAGATCTTTTTTAGAAATGATTCCATTTCCTCTCTTCATTTCTTTTACAATTAAATTAGCTGTTTTTCCTTCATAGAAACCAGCACGCCCTTTTTCTTGAACTAATTTTAATGTATTTGCTAAGTCATTTTGTACAAATAAATCTCCTTCTTTCCATACTGCTTTAGACGTAAAAGCGTTCAATTTTGTATTGTATTTTAAGAACTTCTCATGCTTTGTTGTAAACTCATCAGCTTGCTTTTTTGTTAATTGAAATCCATTCTGAGCTAAATCAATTGCAGGTTGCACTAAATCTTTCCAATTTAATTTTCCATATTTTTTGTGTGCTTTTACCATTCCATCAACTGTCCCTGGAACTCCAGCCGCGAATTGTCCATATAAACTAAGATCTGTAATTGCATTACCATCTTTATCCCAGTACATATCCTCTTTCGCTTTTAAAGGTGCTTTTTCTCTGTAATCTAAAGCATCTGTTTTTCCATTAGCATCGCGGTAAACCATAAATCCACCACCACCAATATTACCTGCATTTGGATAAACAACAGCTAAAGCAAACTGCACAGCAATTGAGGCATCAATTGCATTTCCTCCTTTTTTTAAAATATCAACACCAACTTTTGATGCTTCAGGATGAGCAGAAACCACTACTCCATTTTTATAATTTTCTTGGGCTACTAACTGAACAGCTGCAAGAAAAGAAAATAGTATAATTGATATCTTTTTCATAACTATTTATGATTTAAGGCATAATGCCTATTTATTATTTTTGTATTTATTTGATTTTTAATTCTTTTAATTAAAAAATATAAGATTAAATTCTTAAAAATACTTATAACAAAAATACCAAACCTCTATTAAGTAAAATAGAGATTTGGTAATTTTTATACTAGTTAAAATTTATTTTATAGGTTTAAAGATAAACGCGCAAAAGCAAAACGTCCACCTGTACCAAACTGTTGTCCAGTTCTAGAATACAAGAAATATCCTGCTCCTCTTAAACCACCAACATTTGTTTTATCTGGATAAATATCAAATAAATTGTTTGCTCCCACAGTTAATGATACATTTTTAGTAAATGCATATCCAAAACTTAAATCTGTTACCACTTTTGCACTAAAAACTTGAGAGTCTGCAATTGTATTTGTTGCTCCATCAACTTTTCCAAAGTAAACATTTCTTAAGTAAACATTCCATTTATCTAATGAATAATTAAGTGATAAATTAACTTTTGTACGTGGAACAGCAGATTCTAAGTAAATTCTACTTGAGCGATCAAAATAAGTTGATTCTTTTCCTTTTAATAAATCTGAGGCATGTACATCTCCTACAACATTTGTTTTACTAAAAGTTGCCGATAAATCTCCTCTTAATTTTCCTCTTCCGAAACGATCTTGATATGTTAAAACAACATCTAAACCTCTAGTTTCTGTATCTATAGCATTTGCAAATAAACGAGCAGAAGTTGCATTTGCTTGCTGTAGCAATTGATAAATTTCTTTATCTTGATCTGATGCATTTGCAGCATTGCTTCCTGTAAAAGCTCCTGTATAAACAATTCTATCATCTATTCTGATAAAATATCCATCAACACTCAATTTAAATTTACCCCAGTTTGCTGTAACCCCAGCCGAAACAGATTTAGATTTCTCTTCATTTAACTGAGGAATACCTAATAATTTTGCTACTCGACTATCATTTGTAAATGTTCCTGAATTAGAAATAACACCTTCTTGGAATAAACTAGATGTTGCACTAAAATATAATTGGTGTAATGACGGTGCTCTGAACCCTGTACTAGCAGCAGCTCTCAAAACATAGTTTCCTAATTTGTATCGTGTAGATAATTTACCATTTAATGTTGATCCAAAATCTGAATAGTCTTCATAGCGAACTGCTGCTGCAACTAACCATTCTTTTGTAAAATTAAATTCAGTATCTAAATATGCTGCAACAGAATGTCGGCTTGCATTCACTTCGTTTGCTGGTAAAAATCCAGGAAATGCTTGTGCTCCTCCTGCGAATGGTGTCCCATTTGCCGCAAATAATGTATTCACATTTCCATTAAAATCCTGAACATAAATTGGATTCCCATTTCCATCAACTCCAATTTGTCTTACTTTACCATAGTTGGCATAAGAAGATTCTTCTCCTGCAACAATTTGATATTTTTCGTAACGGAATTCAGCTCCAAAAGCAACATTTATTCCAGCTAAAGCATCATCAAAAAATCGAGTAAAATCTAAATTCGTTGTATTTTGTGTAAATCTATATCCACCAGCTTCAAAAGATGTTGGTGAAGAATCTAACATAGATGCATTAACGGTGTTCTTAACTCCGAAATCTATTGTATTATTTCCGTAAGTATTCGAAAAATCAACTTTCCAATTATTTATCTCACTTCTAATACCAGCAGATAATGAACGGTCATAATTATTTGTTTCAATTAATGGTAAATATCCATTTGGAAAAATCGATGCAACTGTTTGATGCAATTGTGCGGGTTGACGACGGAATGCTGTTGATTCTCCTAAGCGATAATTTAATCCTCCAAAAGCATAAATTTCTGTTTTATCTGAAACGGGAAAAAGTGAATTGATAAAAATTGCACCTCCTTCATTTTTAGATTGTCCAATTCTTGAAATATAATCACCTCTTGTTTCTCCTCGTCTTGCTAACTCAGCTTCTGTAATATCTACTCCTGTTGGATTAGAATATAAATCTGGTCGATTATAATCTGAGAAAATTGTTCCTGTAAATTCTTTTTGACGATTAAATGGTTGTCTCTTATCGTAAGAACCAGCTAAATTTACATAACCTCCTTTTTCTCCTACTTTTACACCATAATTTACATTGGCTTGGAAAGTTTCTCCATCAAAATTATCTTCTGCGTTTCGAGATAAATTTCCTCCGTACGATATAGTCGCACGTAATTTATCTGTAGAATCATCTAAAACTATATTAATTACACCAGCAATGGCATCTGAACCATATTGTGCTGCTGCACCATCACGTAAAATCTCTATACGTTTAATTGCAGAAGTTGGAATAGCATTTAAATCTGTACCAACAGATCCTTTTCCAAATGCACCATTAATATTAATTAAAGAAGTTGTATGTCTACGTTTTCCATTAATTAATACCAATACTTGATCTGGTCCTAGACCTCTTAAAGAAGCAGGATCAACGTGATCTGTACCATCAGAAATAACTTGTGTATTAGAACTAAAAGATGGTGCTACATAATTTAATATTTGGTTAAGGGAAACTTGTCCTACATCTTTTGTTACTTCTTTTATATCAATTACATCTACAGGAGTTGAAGAATCTAATTGTGTACGTCCAACGCTTCTAGAACCAATTAAAACAACTTCACTAAGATCTGTTTGTTCGTTTATTGATTGTAAAAGAAAGTCTAATGAAAATTCATTTTCATCAACTACATCAATTGATTGTTCTGTTGCAGATTCTCCTACTGCTGAAACAACAATTGAATACTTTCCTGGCTCTACAATCAGTTCATACAAACCATTAGCGTCTGTAGATGTTGTAATATTAGTTCCCTTTACATTTACTGTTGCATTTACAACTGGACCATTATCATTCTGAACAATTCCTGTAACTTTTGTTTGAGCGAACAATAATGTTCCTCCAAATAATGACGTTACTAAAAATAGTTTTTTGAGTGAGTATTTCTCTCTAATCATATCATCTTTTTAAAGTCTAGCAAATTTATAGACTTTATAGAATATAAACCAAGTGTTTTCTAAAAAAGTTTAAAAAAATGTTAAGAAAATAAATAATTAAAAAACATATAGACTAAATATATTTTATAACTTACTGAAATTATATACCTTAAATAAATTTTCAAATTATATTTGGTCAAAAACTAAAGAATGAATCTACAACTCTGGAAAAATTATAGTAATATTATCTTACTTCTAATTGGGATTTTTATTGGGAGCCTCATCGGAATTTTTAAACCTGATTTAGTAAATTATCTAAAACCTGTAGGAGATATTTTTCTTAATCTATTGTTTGTAACTGTAATTCCATTGGTATTTTTTGCAATTGTTTCTGCTATCTCTGGCATTGAACAGCAGAATAAACTTGGTAAAATTATCGGTACAATGATTTTAACTTTTCTAAGTTTTATTTTGATTTCGGCTATATTCTGTATCATCATGGTTTATTTTTTCCCTACAGAAACGCCTAAAAATATATCACAAACTGTTACAGACACTATCCAGAATAATGCGACTATTAATGACCAAATTGTTGGCTTTTTTACTGTAGATGAATTTTACCATTTGTTTTCGCGCCAGAATATGCTTGCATTATTGTTATTTGCTTTTTTAGTAGGAATATCTATCAGAAGTTCTGGTGAAAAAGGAAAAGTATTTCAAGACTTTATTTTGTCTGGAAATGAAGTTATGAAACAACTTTTATTATTGATAATGAAAGTTGCTCCTATTGGATTAGGTGCTTATTTTGCTTATCAAGTTGGAACTATAGGTCCACAACTTTTTGGTTTTTATGCCAAGCCTTTGGGATTATATTATATCGTTGGAACTATTTATTTCATTGTATTCTTTAGCCTTTATGCTTTTATTTGGAAAGGTAGAAATGGTATACAAACTTTTTGGAAAGAAGGTCTTTTACCAAGTTTAACTGCTATTAGTACCTGCAGCAGTTTAGCCACAATGCCAGTTGCTATTGAGGCTTCAAAAAAAATGGGTATTCCAGCTTCCATCGCCAATGTTGTTATTCCAATTGGAACTACAATTCATAAAAATGGATCTTCTATTTCATCTATTATAAAAATATATGTTGCTTTTCAATTACTAGGTTGGAACTTTTTTGAACCCACTAATCTTATCATGGCATTAGGAATAACCGTTTTTGTGAGTGCTGTTGCTGGAGGTATACCAAATGGTGGGTATATTGGAGAAATGTTAATGATATCTGTTTATAAAATACCATCAGATGTTGTTCCTGCTGTTATAATTATTGGAACTTTAGTAGACCCTTTAGCAACTATTCTTAATTCGGTAGGAAATATTTTAGCAAGTATGATTGTTTCTAAGTTTGTTAAAACTGAATCATAGTTTTATAATCTTAAGTTTATTTAAATGACACAAAGCTGATATAGCGTTTCGACAAGCTCAACGATATAAACTTAACTGATACTTTATAAAAACAAAAAAGGAGCACTTTAAAAGTGCTCCTTTTTAATTTATACTATATGAAATTATTTCAATTTCTTTTTTACTTCAACAGTTTCATATGCTTCGATAATATCGTTTACTTGGATATCGTTAAAGTTTTTGATATTAAGACCACATTCGTAACCTTTAGAAACTTCTTTTACATCATCTTTAAAACGTTTTAATGAAGCTAACTCACCATCGTGAACAACAACTCCGTCGCGAATAATACGAATTTTAGATTGTCTGTAAACTTTACCATCTAATACCATACATCCTGCAATTGTACCTACTTTCGTTACTTTGAATGTTTCACGAACTTCGATATTACCAGTTACTTGCTCTTTTAACTCTGGAGATAACATACCTTCCATTGCTTCTTTGATTTCTTCGATAGCAGCATAAATAATAGAATAAGTTCTAATTTCTACTTCTTCTCTATCTGCAATTTCACGAGCAGAAACACCTGGACGAACGTTGAATCCAATAATAATAGCATCTGATGCAGAAGCTAATAATACGTCAGACTCTGTAATTTGTCCAACACCTTTATGTAAGATGTTTACAATGATTTCTTCTGTAGAAAGTTTTTGTAATGAATCTGTTAATGCTTCTACAGAACCATCCACATCCCCTTTCAAGATAATATTTAACTCTTTGAAATCTCCTAAAGCAATACGACGTCCAATCTCATCAAGTGTGATGTGTTTTTGTGTACGAATTGTTTGCTCACGTTGTAATTGATCTCTACGAGTTGCAATTTGTTTCGCTTCACGCTCATCTTCATAAACTTTAAATTTATCACCTGCTGTTGGAGCACCTGCTAAACCTAAAATTGTAACTGGAGTTGATGGACCAGCAATTTTTACATTATTACCACGCTCATCTAACATTGCACGAACTTTACCATGGTGAGATCCTGCTAATACATAATCTCCAATTTGTAATGTTCCTGTTTGTACGATGATTGTAGAAACATATCCACGTCCTTTGTCTAATGCAGCTTCTACAACTGTACCAGATGCTTTACGCTTAGGATTTGCTTTAAGATCTAATACTTCAGCTTCTAATAAAACTTTTTCTAATAAATCCTCTACGTTTAATCCTGATTTAGCTGAGATTTCTTGTGATTGGTAAGTACCTCCCCAATCTTCAACTAATAAGTTCATTTGAGCTAATTGCTCTTTAACTTTTTCTGGATTAGCTCCTGGCTTATCAATTTTATTAATAGCAAATACCATTGGTACACCTGCCGCTTGTGCGTGAGAAATTGCTTCTCTTGTTTGTGGCATGATCTGGTCATCAGCAGCAATTACAATAATTGCAATATCTGTAACCTGAGCACCACGAGCACGCATCGCTGTAAAGGCTTCGTGACCTGGTGTATCTAAGAATGCAACACGTTTACCACTTGGTAATGTAACGTTATAAGCACCTATATGTTGAGTAATCCCTCCAGATTCTCCAGCAATTACGTTAGCCTTACGAATATAATCTAGTAAAGATGTTTTACCGTGGTCAACGTGTCCCATTACAGTAACAATTGGCGCACGATTTTCTAAATCTTCTTCGTTATCGATTTCTTCTTCTTCTGTAGAAATTTCTTCCTCAGCATTTGCAAATACTGCTTCGAATCCGAAATCATCTGCTACTAACTGAATAGTATCAGCTTCTAAACGTTGGTTCATTGTAACCATGATACCTAAAGACATACATGCAGAAATTACTTCTGTTACAGAAACATTCATTAACGAAGCTAATTCGTTAACTGTTACAAATTCTGTAACATGTAATGTTTTGTCCATGTCGATCGCTTCTTGCTCCATTTCGGCATACTCACGACGTTCTTTACGTTTATCTCTTCTATGTTTAGCTCCTTTAGATCCTTTACCTTTATTAGTTAATTTATCTAAAGTATCTTTAATTTGTTTTTTAACATCTTCATCAGACAATTCAACTTGTGGAGCTCTTGGACCTCTAAAGTTATTTCCTCCTCTAAAGCCTCCGCCTTGTCCACCTTGACGGTTTCCACCACCTTGTCCACCTTGGCGATTACCACCACCTTGTCCACCTTGGCGATTTCCACCTCCTTGTCCACCTTGACGATTATTTCCACCTTGTCCTCCTTGGTTGTTACCACCTTGTCCTTGACGATTATTTCCGCCTTGTCCACCTTGGTTGTTATTACCTCCTTGTCCTTGACGATTGTTATTGTTACCGTTTTCTCCAGATTTAGCAACGTCTTCAGGTTTTACATTTTTCTGAATACGTTTACGTTTCTTTTTATCTGCAGCATTATTAGCTCCTCCTCTCTGGTTTCCTTTTTTATCGTCTGGTTTCTTTTTATCAAACTTTGATAAATCAATTTTTGCTCCAGTAAAATTAGGTCCGTCCAATTTTGTATAAACTGTTTCAATTTTTTGATTTTCAGTTGATACTTCTTCAATTTCTTCTTTCTTCACTTCAGGTTTCGCTTCTGATTTTATTTCAGGTTTAACCTCTTCAACTTTTTTAGGTTCTTCCTTTTTCACTTCTCCTTTTTTAGCTTCAACCTTAGGAGTTTCAACTTTAGGAGTTTCAGTTTGCTCTTTTTTAGGAGCTGGAGAATCTTGTTTTTTAGATTTACCTGTATTATTTATTTTATCAAGATCGATCACCTTAATTACTTTAGGACCTTTTGTTTCCTTAGTAGTTTCTGTAGACTTTTCTTCAACTTTTGGAGTTGGAGCTTCTTCTTTCTTGATTTCTTCTTTTTTTACTTCTTCCTTAGCTGGAGCTTTTTCTTGCTTTGCTTTAGGTTTTAAAGCATCTAAGTCTATTTTACCAACAGTCTTAGGTCCTTCTAGTTCTACTTTAGTCGTTGGGATAACTTCTGTTTTCTCTACAACAGGTTTTTCAGTTGCTGCTTTTTCATCAGCTTCTTTTTTCTCTGCAGCTTTAATATCAGAAATTTTGTTAATGACTACTTCCCCAGAAGCTTGCTTTTGTTTAGCGTCTGACCGGAACTCATTAACTAAAATATCATAAGTTGGCACATCGATTTTAGAATTTGGGTTTTTATCTACAGTTTTACCTTTGGCTTCTAAAAAATCAACAGCTCTATCTATTGATATATTTAATTCTTTTAATACTTTACTTAATCTTATTTCCGGCATATGAAACTAATCTCTTATTTTATAATGTTTGCAAATTTACAAATTGTTTATGACTTAAGAGTGAATTAATCTTCAAACTCTTCTTTTAAAATACGAATTACATCTAAAATTGTTTCCTCTTCTAGATCTGTTCTCTTAATTAAATCATCAACATCTTGTTCTAAGATACTTTTTGCAGTATCTAATCCAATCGCACTGAATGCGTCTATTACCCAAGAATCTATCTCATCTGAGAATTCTCTCAATTCAACATCTTCATCTTGTGCACCTTCTCTAAAAATATCAATTTCCATTCCAACAAGTTTAGATGCTAAACGTACGTTATAACCTCCTTTACCAATTGCTTTAGAAACTTCTTCAGCATTAACGTGAACTAATGCTTTATTTTTTTCCTCGTTTATTTCAATATTCGAAATTTTTGCAGGACTTAAAGCTCTTTGAATATATAAACTTAAATTGTTTGTATAGTTTATAACATCAATATTTTCGTTACGTAACTCGCGAACGATAGAATGGATACGAGATCCTTTCATTCCTACACAAGCTCCTACTGGATCAATACGATCATCATAAGATTCTACTGCAACTTTAGCTTTATCACCAGGCATACGAACAACACTTTTAATTGTAATTAATCCGTCTAAAATTTCTGGTATTTCTTGTTCAAATAATTTCTCTAAGAATTTTGGTGATGTTCTAGATAAAATAATTTGAGGTTTTGCTCCTCTTAATTTTACATCATCTACAACTGCACGTAATGTATCTCCTTTTCTGAAAAAATCTGATGGTATTTGATTTTCTTTTGGTAAAATCATTTCATTTTGTTCATCATCCATAATGATCACTTGTTTGTGACGTACATAATGAATTTCACCTGAAACAACTTCTCCTATTAACCCTTTAAATTTCTCATATAAATTAGAGTTATCATGCTCCATTACTTTAGAAACTAGGGTTTGACGTAATGTCAAAATAGCACGACGACCTAAAGCTTCGATCGGAATTTTTTCTGATACTTCTTCACCAACTTCAAAATCTGGTTCTATTTTACGAGCTTCAGATAATTCGATATCAGTCGCATCATCTTCAGAAAAACCATCTTCAACAACGATTCGGTTGTGCCAAATCTCTAAATCTCCTTTATCAGGATTTACAATAATATCAAAGTTATCATCTGTACCATATTTCTTTTTCAAAACAGTTTTTAATGTTTCTTCTAAGATGGCCATAAGCGTGATACGGTCAATATTTTTATCGTCTTTAAAATCTCCAAAAGATTCAATTAATGCAAGATTGTCCATTACATTTTAATTTTTAAAAGGTGACTTTTATTATCGCTTTCTTTATATCAGCGTAATTTATTTTTTCTTCGTGTTCTACTGTAATTTTACCTTTTCCTACTGGTTTTGGTTCGCGAGATTCCCAGAAAATGATAACACCTTCTTCATCTGCTTCTACAATTTCACCTTCCATCACTTTATCATTTAATGTTACTTCTAAAATACGACCAACATTTTTTAAAAACTGACGTGGTAAAGTTAAATTGCTACCTACTCCAGGAGTAGAAACCTCTAATGCGAAATCACATTCTTCTCTATCAAGATTATGTTCTACGTGACGGCTAATTCTTACAATTTCTTCTATCGATAAACCTTCATCTCCATCTGCTAAAATAGATATCTTATCATCTGGAGAGATTTTCCAATCGATTAAAAACAATGCCGGATTTTCGGCAATTGCTTCTTCTATGAGCTGTTTTACTTTATTTGAATCCATATACAACGAAAAAGAGAGCTATAACCAGCCCTCCTCCTTTTTAAATTTGTTTAAATTCTTTGCAAATATAGCACATTATTTTTTAATGACCTAATTTCAACCACTTAATATACTAGATGTTTATTAAGAGTTTCTTTATATTTTTTTCTTGACTTTATGTAAAAAAAAGCATATTTTATTATACACCTCACCTTATGCCTTATTGTTATATAATTAATAACCAATATTTTACATTGCTTTTATTATAAATTTCAATATCTTCATAAAACCAAAAAAACTTATATTTATGAAAAAGAGAAATCTACTTTTCCTATTACTAATTTCATTTGAAATGTATGGACAAAAACCAGGCGATGTTATTAATTACAGCAATAAACTGGATTTAACCCCCGCTGGTGTTATAAACTTAATTGACTCTAACTTTGGTAAAAATATTGATAGTAGGACTATTCAATATTTAAAAGATTTTAAAGTAGGTTTAAAAGCTTACAAAATAGAGTATTATACAACTAATCACAAAAAGAAAATTATTAAAGCTACAGGGTTACTTATGTATCCTAATAAAAACCACAGATTATCTACTGTTGTTTCAACACATCCAACGACAAATCATAGAAACAATGTTCCTTCAAACCTTTCAGGAATGAATGGTATTGGTTTTTTAGTCGAATTATCTTTTGCTTTGAATGGTTATATCGTTATGGCTCCTGATTATATTGGGATGGGAGACGGAGATGGTCAACATCCATACGTACACAATGATACTGAAGCATCTGCTACATTAGATTTTATAAAAGCAGCAAATAAAGTTATCAATCAAATTGGAGGCATTAATAGATATGATGAATATTTCTTAACAGGTTACTCTCAAGGTGGACATGCAAGTATGGCAACTTTAAGAAGAGCACAAGAAACAAATGAGATAAGATTTAAGCATATGTATACTGGTTCTGGTCCATATGACTTGTCTTATTCTACTTTACAACTTGGTATAATAGATAAAAAAACTTATCCTGCTTCTTCATTTACAGCTAGTCTTATTTATTCGTGTAAATTAACAGGATATAATGTATACGATAAATCACCAGATGAAATTATTGCTCCAAATTATCAAGAAGCATTCAAAAAGAATATTGTTGAAGATGGAGGTGGTTTAGATTGGGGACCTAAAGCATGGAGAGAACTATATAAAAGTTCTTTTGTAAATGACATTATTAGTAATTCTAATCACACATTAAGAAGATGTTTAAGAGCAAATGATAACTATAATTGGCACAACAAAACCCCTTCTACTTTTGGTTATTCTACAGAAGATTTAGTTGTTCATATTAATAGTACAAAAAGAGCAAAATCTTCTCAAAGAAGTTATTATTCAATCTTTAATCTTAATAGATATAAAATTAATGATTTTCATTGGGGAAGATTTAGTCATGGTGCTGCAATAATTCCATACGTAATCGCTTCAAATTTTAAATTCAACACCTTAAGAGCTGGAGGTTTTTTTAATATAAAAGCAACTCTTGGCTTTAAAAGAAGTGAAAATGATAATACCATAACAGAGCAAGAAAACGCTATTATCCCTACTTATTCTAATATTGATTTACAATTAGACTCTAATACAACTTTAGAAAATATTATAGGTTTTAGTAATGATAATACAGTAAATACAAGAGCACAAACAAATAATCTTAATTCTTTACAAGATGGTGTTTATTATCTAAATATTGAAAGGGAAGGAGAAAAACAAACTATCCCATTTGTTAAAAATACTCCTGTATTAGTTGATGAAAATGAAGCTGTAAAATCTAACATAAATGGTTTGATTAAATTAAATATTGATGATTCAGATTTATTTCAAGTTAATATCTTAGAAAATGGGAAGATTATTGAAATTATAAAGGCGGAAAATTATCAAAAAAATAATGGAATTGACTTAAAAAATTTAGTTGACGGAGATTATACTTTTGAAGTTATTGCACATGATTATACTGTTCAGTTTAATAAATCTATTTCAAATAGTGATTTAAAAATTGAGGATAATTTTATTTTATTTTCATCAGATAATAAGATTAATATAAAATCTAAAATAAATATAAAAGAAATTGAAGTTTATGATTTAAGAGGAAATTCTATTTATAAAAAAGAAAATATTAATAACAATAATGTACAAACTGTATCATTCTCAAAAGGTGTTTATATTATTAAGTTTGTATTAGTGAATGGAAAAATAATTACAAAGAAGTATACTTTATAATCTAATTCGTTTTTCATAGAAAAGGTTCGTTTATGTTTTTATATACGAGCCTTTTTATTAATATAGATATGAGATTATAAATTTTATTTTAATAAATTCAAGATTACAAATAGTTGATATTATAAATGATAGTTAATAAACTTCTTAAATTAATTGATAAACAAATATTCCAATAAAAATTAATACTAAAATTATATCATAACCTGTTGTAACCATAAAACCTACAAAAGAACCAAATGCTGATTTTAATGCTGATTTCGTATTGGATTTACTTAATAATAATTCTCCTAAAAATGCACCAAGAAATGGTCCTATAATAAAACCAATGGGAGGAAAAAACAAGCCTACTATCAATCCTAAGATAGATCCCCAAACTCCATATTTAGTTCCTCCTAATTTTTTGGTAAAATATGATGGTAAAAGATAGTCTAACAGAAAGCCTATTAAAACAAATATACCAGCTACAATAATTGTTAACCAACTATATGTACAATCATCACTAAATTTAAAAACAATTAAACCAATATAAGCGATAGGTGCTCCAGGTACTACAGGCAAAATCGTTCCTATAAGACCAATAATTAATAAAATTCCTGTTATAAGATGAAGCATAACATTACTATCCATACTTTAGTATATTTTAAAAATGTAACTTTGCAAGAATAATTCCAACATTTACTAAATAAAATTTTATGAAAGGTAAACCTTTTTATAATGAAATTTCTGAAGCTGTAAAACAATTTTTCAATCAACAATTTAAAATTGATTTATCCGAAAATTTATTTATTTTTTTAGAAATAGTTGCTTGGATAGCAATCCTTTTTATCCTTGATTTTTTACTTCGTGCAATTATTTTACCTGCTTTAAAAAAGATAACCAATTTAACTGAAAATGATTGGATGAAGTTTCTATATAGAAATAAAGTTTTTGTTTCTACCATTCATCTCATTCCTATAAGTTTTGCATTAAACGTTAATCTATTTCTATTTAGAGGAGATAGTAACATATTTTATGTTGTACAAAAAATTACAGAATTAATTGCCTTAATCGTATTTACTCAACTTATTTTTAGAGCAATTAATACCATTATAGATATTTACAACAAAGAAAATAGTTATACAACTGTAGGTGTCCGAACTTTTGGACAAATGCTAAAGTTTATTATAACATTTTTTACTGTAATTTCTGGAATAATGATTTTGTTTACTGTTGATCAAAATACGATTATAACAGTTCTCGGAGCATTAACAGCCGCTATTTTATTAATTTTTAGAGATGCAATTTTTGGCTTTGTTTCGGGTTTACAAATTTCATATTCTAGAATTGTAAAAGTTGGTGATTGGATTACAATTTCTAAGGGTGATATTGAAGGTACTGTAAGAGAAATCAATATTAATTTAGTTAAAATAGAAAAGTTTGACAAATCTATTGCTACTGTACCAACTGTTGATTTAGTTTCATCTCAGGTTACAAATCACATGGCAATGCTGGCTACTGGAACAAGACAAATAAAACGCTCTATTTCTTTTAATGTTAATTCTTTTCGTTTTTGTGATGAAGAGATGTTAAACCAGTTTCAAGATATTACATTAATAAAAGATTACATCAAACAAAAGAGAGAAGAAATTTCTCTTTATAATCAAAGCATAGAAAATTCTGAAATTGGAATTAATGGTAGAAACTTAACTAATATTGGTGTTTTTAGAATTTATGTAGAATTCTATCTAAAAAAATTAGATACTGTTTCTAAAAATGATCCCATTATTGTTAAACAATTAGCTGTAACAACAGCTGGTATGCCATTAGAAATTGGTTGTTTTACAAATTCTGCTAGTAATTTAGAATTTGAGAGAATTCAATCGGATATTTTCGATCATTTATTAACTGCTTGTCGTAAATTTGACTTGGAGATTATGCAAAGTACATTGCTTTCTGAAATTAAAAATTATAATTAATCATAGATGACTAAATTAAGTGTTAATATAAATAAAATAGCTACCATTCGTAATGCGCGTGGTGGAAATACACCAAATCTTGTAGAAGCTGCAATTAAAATTCAAGAATTTGGAGGACAAGGAATTACTATTCATCCTCGTCCAGATGAACGTCATATTCGTTACCAAGATGTTTACGATTTAAAACCTGTTGTAACAACAGAATTTAATATAGAAGGAAAACCAGTTGATAGCTTTATGGAATTGGTACTTAATTCTAAACCAGAACAAGTAACATTAGTTCCAGATGCTGAAGATGCAATTACATCTAACGCTGGGTGGGACACTATTAAACATTTTGATTATTTAACAGATGTCATCAAAACGTTTAAAGATGCAGGAATTAGAACTTCTATTTTCTTAGATCCAAACTCAGCTTTAGTAGAAAGTGCTGCTAAAACTGGTGCTGACAGAATAGAATTGTATACAGAAATGTTTGCTTCTGAATATGAAAAAGGAAACAAAGCTGCTATAAATGCTTACAAAGAGACTACTAAATTAGCATTAGAACACGGATTAGCTGTTAATGCTGGACATGATTTAAGTTTAGATAATATTGAGTTTTTTATAAAAGAGATTCCACAAATCGCTGAGGTTTCTATTGGACATGCATTAATTTCTGAGGCTTTGTATTTGGGATTAGAAAATACAATACAAGCATATTTACGTAAAATAGAATTAGCTAATTTGTAAAAAATGAACGAAATATTACACAGTAAAATTGTTGGTTCTGGAGAAAAGCATTTGCTTGTTCTTCATGGATTATTTGGACAATTGGACAACTGGAATACTTTAGGAAAATATTTTGGAGAAGAGTTTACAACACATTTAATTGATTTGAGAAATCATGGGAGAAGTTTTCATAACGAAGATTCTTCATTAAAAGCAATGACACAAGATATTGTCAACTACATGGATGCTAATAATATCGAAAAAGCACATCTTTTAGGACATTCTCTTGGAGGAAGAATTGTGATAGATTTTGCCATGCAGTATCAAGATCGTTTAGATCATTTAATTGTTGCTGATATGGCTCCAAAAGCTTATCAACCTCATCACAATACAATTTTTAAAGCCTTGAAATCTATAAATTTTGAGGAAATATCTTCTCGAAAAGATGTTGAAAATATATTCGAACAATATATTCCAGAAGTTGGTGTTCGCCAGTTTTTAATGAAAAATGTTTATCATGCAGAAAATGGTCAATATGCTTTTCGTTTTAATTTATCTTCATTGGATAAATATTACCAAGAATTAATTGGTTCTGAATTATTGAAAGGAATATTTAATGGACCAACTTTATTTTTAGGTGGAGCAAACTCAAATTACATTTTAGCTGAAGACGAAATAATGATAAAGGAGCGTTTTCCAAATGCAGAAATTAAGAAGATTGCAAATGCTGGTCATTGGTTACATGCAGAAAACCCAAAAGATTTTGTTACAGAAGTAATGAACTTTCTTTTAGATAAATAAAAATCGATTATAATAAAATGTTTCGACAAACTCAACATGACAGAGTATTGTAAAACAAGATTTTTAGATTATTGAATAAAATAATTGGTTTATACAACCGAAAATAAAAAAGCACTACATTTTGTAGTGCTTTTTTATTGCTTTATTATCTCGTTAGTACCCAATAAATCATTGTTTCATCTTTACTCAATACCGTAAAATTTAATTTTTTTAATAGATTTATCGAAGCAGAATTATCAATTAAGCAACAAGCGGTAATTTCATTTAAACGTTCATGAGAAAAAGCCCAATCAATTAATGTTTTAGCTGATTCTTGTGCAAAACCTTTTTTTCTTTCTTCTTCAATAATTCCATATCCAAGATCGCAGCTTTTTCCTACGAAGTTGAATCCTTTGAATCCTATATCTCCAATAATTTCTCTAGTAGATTTCTTAACAATCATCCAAGTTTCGAAACCTGTAGGGTAATCTAGCTTTTCTAACTTTTTAAGAACTCTAGGTAGAGATTCTAATGTATCACTATCCGGCCAATTTACTCCTCTAACCAATTTCAATCTTTCAAGATCTACGAAATCTTCATTTAAGATATTTCTACAAAGTTCTTTGGTAAGTGGAATTAAGATTAATCGTTCGCTGGATAATTTTTCTAATTGTAACCTTTCTAAAATCATAAAGGTCGAAATTTAAGAATATTAAATCGAATTAGCTCATCTGTTTTAAATTTCTTGAAATGATAAGCAACCAAATTAACATCATTCATCAAAAATTTAATTAGATAATCCCTTCCTTGAAACTTAGATTCTATTACCTTTCCTTCAAAAATTCCTTCATCTGTAATGAGAACTTCCTCAGGGTAAACAATAGCCTTATCTGTTGTTTGTATATTTAGCTGTGAAGTTTCTTCTGTATTTAACACATTTACATAACCAAATAAACGAGCAACATATTCGGAATTTGGAAAATTTCGTACATTTTCTACCTCATCAAACTGAATCATTTTTCCTTTTTCTAAAACTAGAATTTTATCCGAAGTATAAAATGCATCGTTTAAATCGTGTGTTGTAAAGATTACTGTTATTTGATGCGCTTTACACCATTTTATAATTTTCTCTCTAATCGTTAATTTCAATGTTTGATCTAAATTAGAAAAAGGTTCATCCAGCAATAAAATTTCTGGTTGTTGTGACAAAGTTCTCGCAATAGAAACGCGCTGACGTTGTCCTCCACTTAATTGGTTGGGAAAAATATGTTTATACTCAGACATTTCTACAACTTCTAGTGCTTCATCTATTTTTTGTTGTTTTAAATCTAAGTCGAAGTTACTTAAGAACTTTCCAACATTTTCTCCGACAGTTACAAAATCTAACAAATCATAATCTTGCGCCACATATTTCATCATTTTATGACCAGGAATAAGATTATAAGAAGGACCTTTTAACTTTTTATCGTTGTATGATATTTCTCCTTCTTGGAAATCTAACAAACCATAAATTAATTTTAAAAGTGTAGATTTTCCGCTTCCACTCTCACCTATTATACTAATTATCTCATTTTTTTGAACAGAAAAATTAATATCCGAAACAACTTTTTCTGTAAAATCTGGATAGTTATAATTAAGATGATGAATAGTTAACACGATTAAATAATTTTTGTTTAATTTTGAGTAAAGGTATTTAGAATTATTCAATTTTGTTGATATACGTCAATACCGTTAATCTATTTTTACTATATTTTTGTTTAAAATTAAAAGAACGACATGAAAAAATTATTTTTAGGACTAGCAGTTGTTTCTGCTGTCGTATTAACTTCTTGCGGTGGAAAAACCGACACTAAAGAAGCTACTGAAGCAAAAGAAGGTGCTACTTCTACAGAAGGTGCTGCAGAATATGCTGTAGACACAACAACTTCTGTTATTAACTGGAAAGGTGGAAAAACTTTTGATGATATTAAAAAACCAGAAGAAGGACACTATGGTGTTGTGAAATTAAAAGAAGGTTCTGTAAAAGTTAACAACGGAGTTTTAGAGTCTGGAAAATTTGTTGCTGATTTCGCATCTTTCGAATCTAAAGATTTAGATGCTGATGCAGAAAGCAAAGGAAAATTAGATGGGCATTTAAAATCTGCTGATTTCTTAGATGTTGAGAAATTCCCAACTGCAACTTTCGAAATTACTTCTGTTAAAGCATTACAAGGAGGAGATTACAACTCTGAAATTTCTGGTAACTTAGATTTCCGTGGAACACCTAAGAATGTTACTTTTAAAGCTAACGTTACTGTAGATGATAACGGAACAACTATTAAATCTGAAGAATTCGGAATTAACCGTAAAGATTTCGGTATCACTTTCACTGGTGGTGGTGGATCTATCGTTAAAGACGAAGTTTTATTACAAGTAGATTTAACTGCTAAACCAGCTGCTGCAACAGCAGAAGTTGCAAAATAATTAGAATAAATTTCAATTATTATAGAAGCCATACACTTATTGTGTATGGCTTTTTTATTAAATTTTTAAAAAAATCTGTATTTCAATTAATTTTTTTATGATAATTAATTGAACTTATTTATATTCGTAGTCATAATTAATTAATATACATTAAGAAAACAATGAAAACAATTAAGTTCTTCCATCCGGATGAAACATTTAATTACAAAATTGAAAAATCTTTATGCAAAGTGGTTTTTCAGGAAAATAAAAAATGTTTATTGGTAGAAATACATTCCACAGATGAATTAGAACATGTAGAAGGAGATTCATTACAAAATGACTTTCCTCAACTATCTTTATTTATTGATGATTTCCCTTTAGACGTTGACTCTATTGAGCAATTAAATGGCAAAAAAGTTTCTATTCCTTATGGTTTTGCTGAAGAGGAAGACGAAGATGGTGAAGCTGTTGAAGTTTATTACACAACTTTAAATGTATCTGAAGAAGATTATGAAACAGTTAATAACGAACTAGCTTTTAGCATTAACGAAAAAGGTATTCTAACATTAAACTGGAAAGGAGAAGTACAAGATTTTGTTGAAGAATCTGAAAATGATATTCCATTTGAAATTGAATGTACTTTTGAAGGATTCGAATTTAACGAAGATGATTTTGAATAAATATAAATACAAAAGCGAGATAGTTTTATCTCGCTTTTTTTATATTTTAAAATAATTCACATTCTATGAAAATAGAGAATATAATCTAACATCTCCATTAAAATTCATCATAATTTATTCTAATACTCGCACTTATTGGAACGGCTACACATGCCAAAATTAAACCTTGCTGTATATGAGTTTCAGACAAAACAAAATTTCTCTTTAAACGAACTTCACCTTCTTCTAGTTTACAAACACAAGTACCACAAGTTCCGCTACAACATGAATGTGGTGCATCAATCCCAGCATTGAGTAATGCATCAAGCAAAGGGATCTGTTTATTCCATTGAATATGTTTTGTATTACCATTCAATGTCAATAGTACGTCCACATTATCTAATGTATTTTCATTTAATTCGCTAAGCTTATCTTCTTCCTTCATATTCATCTTGTACTTAATGCTTATTAATTATCCCTAAAATAATAGCGTTAAAGCCCGAAAGTTTTTTACTTCTTTCAGGCTTTTAAATACTACTTACTTTAAATCTTCAATTGAAGCTCCAAAATTGATGTGTAAAACATTTCCGTTAGATAAAACTAATGCAGGAACAGATTGCACACCTGCTTCTTCTGCTTCTTTTACTTTTGCTTTATCCTCTCCTAAATGAATTACTTCTACCTGATTTTCTGGTATAAGATTTAAAATATCCTGTTCTGCGCTTACACATACAGAACAACCTGCGTGATAAAAAATTGCTTTTGCCATTTTGTTTTAATTTAAATGATTATTACTATTGATATATTTCACTATCTATTGCAGATAGTATGTTATCTAATTCTGTTATTTCAATTTCATTAAGTGATTGCAAAGGACTTTTGAAACCACCTCCGCCAACTCCTAACAAATCCAATCCTGCCTTTATAGAGCGTGGTAAACCTTTAGCTACAATAAATTTTAACAAATCAACCTGTTTGTAGAATACTCGTTGCGCCTTTTCTAAATCATTTTCTTGTATAGCATCATAAAGAGCAATATTAAGTTCAGGAATCAAATTCGGTGCTGCAGTACACCAACCTCTTGCACCTGCCGAAAAAGCAGATAATGCCAAAGGATTAGAACCATTGAAAAAAGCAACTTCTTCACCTAATTCTTTTCTTAAATAATGCATACGCTGAATGTCACCCGAACTTTCCTTTATCATCGTAACATTCGGAATTTCTAATAAACGCTTCAATAATGTAGGTGACATATCAACACCACCTGTTGCTGGGTTATTGTATGCCATTATTGGAATGGAAATTTTAGATGCTACAGCATCATAATGCTTCACTATTTCATCATCAGTCAATTTCCAATAACTCATCGGGATAATCATTACAGCCGTTGCTCCAGCTTTTTCTGCAAATTGTGCATGGTAAACAGTTCTCTCTGTTGTAAGATTAGAAACCCCAACTAATGTCGGCACTCTACCTGCTACCTGTTGCATAGTCGCTTCAGTTACAGCTTCTTTTTCAGCATCATTAAGGTAAGGCATTACACCTGTACTTCCTAATGGAGCAATTCCATGAGAACCTCCTGTCACCAAACGTTCTACTTGTTTTTTGAATAATGGAATATCTATATTCTCATTGCTATCGAATGGTGTAATAGGATAAGCGATTACACCTTTAAATGGTACTTTATTCATTTATTATCTTGTTTTTAAATGTTAAAAATCTCTTCCTTCTTCTTCACGTAATGCTACTCCTAAGTTTTGCAGTTGTGGTGCATTTTCGCAAGCGATATATTTTGCGGATTCACTATCATTTAAATTTTGGTGTTGATGCCAAGCCCAAGATGGAATATAAACTGCATCACCTGCTTCCCATTCTACAATTTCATCTTCTACAAGCGTTGAACCTTTTCCTTCTAATACATATAAGATTGTTTCGTATGTATGACGATGTTTGTGAGTTTTTTGCCCAGGCAATAAACCGCCTATTGTCATACTTACATTTTTACTTGGTAAATCCACAAAGAAAACTGGGTGTTTTCTTTCTTCCGAAAATTGATTGTGTTCACCTGCATTCTCTACATTTTTATGAATAACGTGTGATGTTTTTACAAATGAAGGTCTTGCAAACGTTTGATGGAAATCCTTAGAACTGAATTGTTTTTTCTCTGTTTCAGTTGTTTTTTTTGTTATTTCTAATTTTGACATAATAGATTTTTTTATTGTTTTCTGCATTATTACGATACAAAAATACCTTACCTTTGGACTATTAAACTAATACAGTTTTTACAAAAATAAGTAGTCCAGATGTTGCGAGATTGGAAATTCGAAATACAGTTAGATGAGAAATCAGATAAAGCCATTTATCTGCAAATAGCTGATGCTATTATAAAAGATATTCATACTGGTAGATTAAAGCCTGGAGATGCCTTACCTGGTAGTAGAAATCTTGCACAACTTTTAAAGGTTAATCGAAACACAGTTGTAGAAGCTCTTAATGTTTTAATTATTGAAGGATGGTTAATTCCTAAAGAAAGAAAAGGAACTTTTGTTGCTGACACTTTACCTGATTTTAAGGAAGTACAAAAAAGTAATACTGTAATTAGTACTTCAAAAAATACAATAAACAAGCATTATCATTTGCAATTTGATGATGGAATACCCGATAGTAAAATTTCACCTATTACAGAATTGGCAAGAGCATATCGCCAAATATTCAATCAGAAAGCAAGATGGAAAATGATAGGTTATGCCAATGAATTTGGTGATTTGGAATTTAGAAAATCTATCGTTCAAATGCTCAACCATCAAAGAGGTATGCAGGTTAACGAAGAAAATATCTATATAACTCGTGGTAGTCAAATGGCAATGTACATGACGGCTCATTGTTTATTTAAACAAAATGACTATGTTATTGTTGAAAATCCTGGTTATAAACCTGCTTGGTCGGCATTTGAGAATGCAGGCGCAAAGTTATTACCTGCAAGTGTAGATAAAGACGGTTTATTAATAGATGATGTTATTGCTTATCTAAAATCGGGTAAAAAAATAAAGGCTATTTATGTTACACCTCATCGCCAATACCCAACTACTGTAACATTAAGCTTGAAAAGAAGATTAGAATTAATACAACTTTCTAACGAATATGGTTTTACGATTATAGAAGATGATTATGATAATGAGTTTCATTTTGGTTATCGTCCTGTGCTGCCTTTATCAAGTTTTACAGAATTAAAAAATTATGTTTACATCGGTACGATGAGTAAGGTTGTAGCACCTGCTCTTCGCATTGGTTATCTGATAAGCAATGATAATTCTTTAATTAAAAAAGTAATCAATTTGCGAAAAATTATCGATGTCCAAGGCGATAGCATAATGGAGCAAGCAGTTTTACAACTTATCAAAGATGGTACAATAAAACGTCATATCAAAAAAGCAACGAATCATTACAAAGCCAAAAGAGATTTTATGACAGCTTTGCTAAATGAACATATTAAGAATAAAGCAACTTATACAATTCCTGAAGGTGGATTGGCGTTTTGGATTGTACCAAATAAGCAAGTAGAATGGTCATTTGTTTCCGAAAAATTAAAGAGTGAAGGTATTAAAATTATTATGCCTGATAATTATAGCTTTGATCAAGCTGTAAATGGTATAAGGTTAGGTTATGGATCACTTTCTGAGAAAGAACTAGAAGAAGGAATTATTGCTTTAGCTAAGATATTCTGATTATATAAAAACAAACTACTTTATCTATCAAAGTAGTTTATGCTGAATAATTCTTAACTTGAGTTTTAAAATATCAATGTAATGAAATCAAATAAAAGCTTACAGACTATTTTACCTTCTAAATATCCTATAATACAAGCACCTATGTTTGGTGTTACGACTCCAGAAATGGTTGCGGCTGCTAATAATGCAAACTGCTTAGGTTCGCTTGCTTTAGGAGATTTAAATGCGGATAAATGTATTGAAGAAATAAGAAAGACAAAAGAATTAACTCATCAATCTTTTATTGCAAATATTTTTGTTCATCAGTTACCGGAAGTAAACAATGAATTAATTGAACATTACAATACAACTAAATTATACATTCAGCAACTTGCAAAAGAGCATCATTTAGATGTAAAAATTCCTAATTTTGAAGAAATAAAGTTAAACTCCTATCATGAGCAAATAGATGCTATAATTGCAGAAAACTGTAAAATTGTTAGTTTCACTTTTGGAAATTTAGACGATTATAGTATTCAGAAATTGAAAGCAAATGATACGATTTTAATAGGTACATGTACCTCTCTTGAAGAAGCACAAATATTAGAAAAAAGTGGAATTGATATTTTAAATATTCAAGGATGGGAAGCTGGAGGACATAGAGGAAGTTTTAAGGATCATGACATTCCAGAGATTGGAGGATTAGCCTTGCTTAATGCTATAAGAGAACATGTAAAAAATCCTTTAATTTATTCTGGAGGAATAACTAATGCAAGAATTATTTCTGCTGTTAAAAAAATGGGGGCAGATGGTTTTCAAATCGGTAGTTTACTATTAAATTCAGAAGAAAGTGCTTTACAAGAGTTCGAAAAAAATAAATTATCTTCTATAAAAGAAGATGATATTGTTTTAACAAAAAGTTTTTCGGGTAGATATGCCAGAGGAATTAAAAACACATTTATTGAGAAAGTAGAACAATCAAATTATATCTTGCCTTACCCTTATCAAAATAAGTTAACAAATGAATTAAGAAAAGTTGCTAAGCTTAATAAAAATTCTGAATTTACAAGTAATTGGATTGGACAATCTATACCAGAACTTAGTACAGGATCTACAACAACTATTTTAAATAATTTGATAAAAAAAATTGAAACATTCGATTAAAAATATAATAACAAAAAAGCGAGATTTATCTCGCTTTTTTGTTGTTATATTTTAGAAATGATTTTATCTGATAATGATTTTAATTGTTTCATTTCCTCTATATCTAAATTCATTGCATTAAGAATTTTATTCGGAACACAAGTTGCTTGCTCTTTTAAACTTTTTCCTTTTTCTGATAATAGTATTTTTACAACACGTTCATCTTCTTTGGATCTAGTTCTTGTTAAAAGTTTTTTTAATTCTAAACGTTTTAGCAATGGAGTAAGTGTACCATTATCCAACTGAAGTTTTTCTCCCAATTGGTTAACAGTTTGGTTATCCTCTTTCCATAAAGCCATCATAGCAATATATTGTGGATAAGTTAAATCTAACTCATCTAAAAGAGGTCGATATTTCTGCATCATCTCACGATGTAGCACATATATCGAAAAACATAATTGTTTATCTAAACATAATAAATCTTCCATTGTATAGAAATAAAAAAGTGCACAAATTTAATTATATTTCATTCACTAAAATTTTAGCACTAATAAAATAATTATTTTTTTAAAAGTTCTATCATTTTTGCAGCAACTGCTTCCGATGAAGCTGGATTTTGACCTGTAATTAATAAACCATCAACTACAGTATGTATTCCCCAATCAGAAGTTTTAGAATAATTACCTCCTAAATTTTTAAGTTCTGTTTCTACTAAAAATGGTACAACATCTGTTAACTTCACCGCATCTTCTTCTGTATTAGAAAATCCAGTAACGTCTTTACCATTTACAAAAGCTTCTCCATTAGCTAATTTTACATTTTTAAATACTCCAGGAGCATGACAAACAGCTCCAATTGGTTTTTGAGCATCATAAAAATCTAAAATTAATTGTTGAGATTTTGTATCATTGGCTAAATCCCATAACGGACCATGTCCACCTGGATAAAATACAGCATCATAATCTTGTGCATTTACATCTACTAGCTTATGTGTATTTGCAATTACTTTTTGTACTTCTTCGTCTTTATAATAACGTTCTGTAGCAGCAGTCTGTGCATCTGGAACTTCACTACTTGGATCTATTGGTGCTTGTCCACCTTTTGGCGTAGCTACATCAATTGTAAAACCAGCATCTTTAAATGTATAATATGGTGCGGCAAATTCTTCTACCCAAAATCCTGTTTTGTGACCTGTATTCCCTAATTCATCATGAGAGGTCACTATAAATAATATATTCATTTTTAATATTTTTTATTAATTACTCTTCTTTCTTTTCTTTTAAATAACTAATCGCGTCTGTACTCCACAAAGCCCATACAATAAGAACTGGCTGAAAAAATAATCGAATAAATCTCAAAGTATCTGTTTCTAAACCAAACGCACTTGTTCCATTTACATATTGTGCAATATTTCCTGGAAACACCAATACATAAAAAATGGCTAGTACTATACCTACTTTTGCTTTGTATTGAGTAAGAAAAATCATTGATATTCCAAGTAAAATTTCAACAACTCCAGATAGAATTACAATTAAATCTTTATCTAAAGGAATCCAATTTGGCACTTGGGCTTGAAAAGCCTCTCTTCCAAAAGTAAAATGACCTATCGCAGCGATAATCATAAATACACCTAATACAATACGTAACGTATCTTTTATTGATTTTAATTTTTTAGTCGTTGCCATCTTTTTAATTTTGATAAAGATTATGAAATAAACTCGGTGAAATTAAAGGAAAAGAATACCTCATCATCTTCTCCTTTAATTCTATTTTATTACTTGTATTCTACTACAAGTTCTTCTCTTGGTATTCTTACTTTTTTCATTGGAGCAATCCAATCGCGAGACGGATCAGAAACACCAACGTACATTAAAGAAACACTTCTTAAACCATGTTTTTCTAATTCTAAAACGCTATCTATAACAGCATTATCAAAACCTTCTACAGGTGTTGTATCTACTTTTAATTCTGCAGCTTGTGCTAATGCTAAACCTAATGCGATATATGTTTGACGTGCTGTATGAGCAAAGTTTTTATCTGCTTCTTCTTGTAAGTAGATTGCTTTTAACTGATCTGTATAACTACCAAATCTTCCTCTTGGCAATTCTCTTACATCTGTTGTAAAGTCGTAAACTTTATCTATTCTTTCTGCTGTATAGCGATCCCATGCTGCAAAAATAATAATATGAGATGCTTCTCTCATACATTCTGGATTTAAAGAACCAGCAGATAATTTATCTTTTAATTCTTGGTTCTCTATTACTAACACTTTAAAAGGTTGTAATCCAGATGAAGTCGGCGCTAATCTAGCAGCTTCAACAATTTTATCTATATTTTCTTGACTTACTTTTTGAGAAGGATCATATGCTTTTACTGCATGTCTCCAGTTTAAATCTTCTATTAATGACATTTTTTATTTTGATATTATTTATTATTATTTTGATAAAAAAACAAACAACATTGCTAATAATGCAGGTATAGTTTGAACAAAAAATATTTTCTTCGCGGCAGTTAAACCTCCAAAAATTCCGGCAACAGCAACACAACCTAAGAAAAACATTCTTACATTAAAACTCCATTCTGGATTATCAATTAAGAAAGACCAAATTAATCCAGCTACTAAAAAACCATTATATAATCCTTGATTAGCAGCTAAACCTTTTGTTGGTTTAAACATTTCTTTTGGTAACGATTTTCCGAATGTTCTTTTTCCTGCGGTTTCCCAAGCAAACATTTCCATCCATAGAATGTAACAATGTTCTATTGCAACTAAAACCGTAAATAGTATAGCTAGTGTTTGCATTATCTTATTCTAGTTATTAGATACAGTTAATTTAACTTCAATATTTCCTCTTGTTGCGTTAGAATATGGACAAACTGCATGTGCTTTTTCTATTAATTCTTGCGCTTGCTCTAATGTAACATTTGGAATATTTGCATGTAATTCTGCTTCTAAACCAAATCCACCATTTTCTATTTGACCAATACCAACCTTAGCTGTAACAGTAGTTTCTCCTGCATCTATTTTACTTTGTTTAATAACTAAGTTTAATGCACTATCAAAACAAGCTGAATATCCTGCAGCGAATAACATCTCTGGGTTAGGATAATCATCATTTGCTCCTCCTAATGCTTTTGGCATTCTAACTTCTAAATCTAAAATACCGTTATCACTTACAACTTTACCGTTTCTTCCTCCTTTGGCTGTAGCACCAATTGTGTATATTGCTTTCATCTGTATGTTTTTTTAAAATTATTAAACAAATATATTTCGTAAAATTATATTTTGCACAATATAATTTATAATTAACACAATTTTAATATTATAGTTAGTTAATCGAATCATTCTATTTGATAGTAATTCTGTTATTAATCACTTAATAAACACAACAATAATAATGCCTATTATAAAAAAAATGATAACCTTTTGAGTTATCATTTTCTATTTATTTTCCTTTTATAAAAATCCAAGCTAATAATGCCCATCCAATTATCATGAATAATCCTCCAAGAGGAGTAATAGGTCCTAAAAATTTTAAATTCACATTCCAATATTCTGCGAATGATAAAAAATAAATACTAACAGAAAAAATGAAAGTTCCTGCAATTAAAAACCAAGCGGCAGATTTTTCTATTCCAGTATTAAACTGAAAATACATTCCTACAGCTAATAATACAATTGCATGATACATTTGGTATCTAACTCCTACTTCAAAACTTGCTAATTTTTCTGCTGAAATAAGTTTTTTAAATGCATGGGCTCCAAAAGCTCCAAGAATAACTGCAATCATTCCATATAATGATGCAATTGTTAAAATAATATTTTTCATTGTTACTTTTTATTCGGTTTTCTTTTTTCCTGCTATAAAATCTTTTAGATAGTAAGGTTCAAAATAGGCTACATCTTCAAATTTTTGTTCTTCAAATTTTTGTTGTGCTTTCTGAATCATGAACTGAGCAGAAGGATATGTCTGAATAAATGTTGCATTTAAATTTCCTAAAATTTCTTGACATTTCTCTGCTCCATCACCAACAAAAACTATTTTCTTATCTTTTAAATCTTCAAAAGAAAGTTCATCAATTACCTTCGCTTCTGTTTCTGTTAATTGATTTCCTTTATTATCAAACAAAGCTGTATAAACTTCCATTCTACGAGCATCAATCATTGGAATTATTAAATCGACATCCGTGTTAATTTGAGATTCGACTAAGACTTGTAAAGAATCCATTGCTAATAATGGAATATCAAGTCCATAAGCAAATCCTTTTGCAGAAGAAACGCCAATTCTTAAACCAGTGTAAGAACCAGGACCTTTAGAAACACAAACTGCTTCTATTTCATTTAACTCTATTTCTGCACCATTTATACACCAATCGACAAATTGATTAAGTTTTTCTCCGTGTGCATAATTCTCTTCATTCTCTTCAACTAAACAAAGTTGAATTCCATCTTTTGCAATCGAAACTGAACAATTTTTTGTTGAAGTTTCTATATTTAAGATTGTTGCCATACTTGGCAAAGATACACAAGGAAAATTAGATGAATTTAATTTGAATAAATGATTTTTTAGCAGGATTAGAGAAAATAACTTGATTTATATAGTTTTAATATTAAAGTTGTTTAAACTTTATTTATAGAATTTTTAATAATAAGATATAGAATGTAACTATTTAATTTTACTTTCATTTTTGTCTTGATACAAAAACGAAACAAAAAAATCAAGGTCGTAAATCTTTGACTAAAAATTATCAACGCTACGGAAATGATTTAAAAATTCACATACGTTCATTAAATCATTTATATCCTACGCTTTTTCAATTTTATTAACGTCAAACATTTAAATACCATTTTTTTAATCCGTTTAAAAAGAAAAATAGTTAAAATACTATAATTTAAAAATATAGACAACTCCAATATTAAAACTTGTTGTGTGTTATGTGATGTTTTAATTTGTCTGTTCCAGTGTTTTTTCTCAAAACTAATAAGATTATTTTAACTATTTGTCATGTTGAGCTTGTCGAAACATTTTACAGAATTGTTTATTATTCTTCGACAGGCTCAGAATGACACTTGGTCTTAATAAAACAAACGAACAAAGCTAAACACACAACAAGTTTATTTAAACGAAATTATTTATGAGAAAAATTTGTTTAATATTCTCTTCAGTTCTTCTATTCAGCTCTTGTTCAGATACTATTGATGAAGGATATATGATTGATAATCCTGAAATTGAATTAGCTATTCCAAGTTATTTTCCTGAATTAAATTCATCTTTTAATCTTAATAAACCAACAAAATTTGGTGTAGAATTAGGTGAGAAATTTTTCAATGATAAATGTTTTAGTATTAATAATTCTATTTCTTGCTCTAGCTGTCATCAACAAAAAAATGCTTTTGCTGACAATGAAAAACAAGCAATTGGTGTTTATAACAGAATTGGATTACGAAATACACCTCCTATTCAGAATCTTGCATTTTTAAAATTTTATAATTGGGATGGAAGTAAATTAAGGTTAGAAAATCAACCATTAGTTCCTATTATCACACATGAAGAAATGAATTCTTCTATTGTTGAAGTTATTGCAAAAATTGAAAATGATAGTGAATATAAAAGTTTATTAAAAAAGGTGTTTGGCGATGAGAAATTAACCGCTGAAAGAATTTATAAAAGTATTGCACAGTATGAATATTCTTTAATCTCCGCTAATAGTAAATATGATAAAGTAAAAACTGGGCAAGCTAGTTTTACAGCAAATGAACAAGCAGGTTTTCAGATTTTTCAGAAAAAATGTAGCAGTTGCCATAACGGCGAATTATTCACTGATGAAAGTTTTAGAAATATTGGTTTTCCTATTAATCTAGATTCTAACGAGGCAGGACGAGCAAGAGTTACTGGAGAAATGAAAGATTACATGAGCTTTCGTGTTCCCTCTCTAAGAAATGTTGAATACACTGCTCCTTATGGTAGTTTTGGACAATTTCCTAATTTAAAATCTGTATTAGATTATTTAGACAATGGTGTTATCAATTCTGATAATCTCGATCCTATTTTTAAAAATAATGGAAATAGAATTCCATTAACGGAGCAAGAAAAAAATAGATTATTAGATTTCATGAAAACCTTAAGTGATCCGACTTTCATAGGTAAATAACCTGCTTTTGAAGATTTATTGTAAAATAAACCTCCACTCTTTATTAACTGTTTTGTAATTAATTTTTATTGTAAAACAATAAAAATATTTTGTTTTTCAAAAAATAGATCTACCTTTGGCATCGAAATTTATTTTTATAAAATGGAAACAAAATCTAAACTTTATTTAAGGATCATTGGTGGGTTAATTATTCTCGTCTCTATTTTATCTTTCTTTTTTAGTCCCAATTATGAACATTTCAAACAAGGGTTTAAACAAGGATTATATGATGGTCAAAATGGTGTTTGTTCAACCAACGAAATTGTAACAGTTAAAAGTAATTCTGATATTTCTTTACAAGAAAATTCATTAAAAAAAATTAACTTAATATCTACAGTAGATACTATAGATGTCGCATTAAAAGGAGAAACAATCTATTACAGAACTCCATTATATGCTCATCTTTTTATGTTTCTTATTATATGTATCTACAGTTTAATGTTGATTACATTTATTTACTTTTTAGGAAGATTAACCAAAGGAGAAATATTTGAAAAATCTACTTACAAATCATTAAACATACTAGGTTTTTCTGCTGTAATAGTTCCTTTCTTAGAATATATACATGGTTGTATCACTTTTAATACTAAAGCAGCTATCTTACAAACTGTACAATTAACCATGGTAAATTCTAATACATTCAACTTCTGTTCATTATTAGGAGGACTACTTGTTATTGCTTTTGCTATCGCTTTCCGATTAGGTATAAAAATAAAAGAAGAAAACGATTTAACAGTTTAAATTATGGCTATAATTATCAATTTAGATGTCATGATGGCAAAAAGAAAAATGTCTCTTAATGAATTAAGTGAAAAGGTGGGAATAACCTTATCTAATCTCTCTATTCTGAAAAACGGGAAAGCAAAGGCTATACGTTTCGAAACGTTAAATGCAATTTGTAATGCCTTAGAATGTAAGCCTGGAGATATTATAGATTATACAGAAGACGAAAATTAAATGAAAAAAATACAATACAAAAAAATCTTTAAAAGAATGTTATACATTATAATTACACTAATTACACTAATTGCTCTAATTGCTATCACAACCTATTTTGTGATGCAAATGGATACTTTTGGAGCAGAACCAACAGGCGCTCGATTAGAACGAATGAAAAAATCTAAACATTACAGAGATGGTGTTTTTCAAAATATACATCATACACCTTCACTTGCAGAAGGCTACAACATGAATAAAGTAATGTACGATTTTATTTTTGGTAAAAAAGACCCAAATCTTAATCCGAAAGATTCTATTCCTCATTTACAAACAGATATTTTATCAATTCCAAAAACAGAGAATGTCTTTATTTGGTTAGGTCACTCTTCTTATTACATTCAGTTAGATGGTGTAAATTTCCTTATAGATCCTGTTTTCAGCGATTACGGTTCACCTTTACCTATTTTTAATAAATCATTTAAAGGAGCAAATACATATCATGTAAAAGATTTTCCTAAAATTGACTATTTAGTTATTTCACACGATCATTACGATCACTTAGATTATAAAACCGTAAAAGAATTACAACCAAAAGTAGATAAAGTAATTCTTCCGCTTGGTGTTGGTGCGCATTTCGAGAAATGGAATTATCAACCTACACAGCTTATAGAAGAAGAATGGAACACAACTGTTGACTTAAAAAATAATTTGAAAATTACTTTTACTCCAGCACGTCATTTTTCTGGTCGAAAATTTAAAAGAAACGGAACATTATGGACATCTTATGTTCTACAAACTCCAAATCAAAAAATATTCTTAGGTGGAGACAGTGGATATGATACACACTTTAAAGAAATTGGAGAACAATTTGGTCCGTTTGATTTTGCTATTCTAGAAAATGGTCAATACAATGAAGCTTGGAGATACATTCATGCTCTTCCAGAGGATTTACCAGTTATTATAAATGAATTAAAAGCAAAACATGTTATTCCAGTCCATTCGGGAAAATTTGCTTTAGCAAAACACGCATGGGACGAACCATTGAAAAAGATTGTTGAGAGTGGAAAACTTAATAAGGTGAATATTTTAACACCAATGATTGGTGAAACATTAAATTTAAACGATTCTGTTTTCAGTTTTAAAGAATGGTGGAAGTAATAAAAGCAAAGTTTCCGAACAATATTCGAAATATTTTTAGTTTAGCAAAATATAATTCGAAACGATTGATTTTTAGCAAGTTTATTCTGAATTTTCGTCGGAAAACCATTTGTATTCCGTAATTTTGCCAACTCAATTTAACTTTAAACAAAAATAAAACAAAATGGAACTGAATAGAGAACGTCTATTAGAATTGGTGCAAAAATATGAGGCACCATTATATGTATACGATGCGAATAAAATAAAATCGCAATACGAAAAGATGACAAATGCATTTTCTACAGTCAAACGTTTAAAGTTAAATTATGCATGTAAGGCAAACACAAACCTTAATATCTTAAAGTATTTTAAATCTCTTGGTTCTGGATTAGATACTGTTTCTTTACAAGAAGTAGAATTAGGATTAATGGCTGGTTTTAAGCCAAAAGAAATTATATATACTCCAAATGGAGTTTCGTATTCAGAAATTAAAAAAGTAATCGAATTAGGTGTTCGTATCAACATTGATAATTTATCTGTTTTAGAAACTTTTGGACAAGATTTTCCAAAATATCCTGTTTGTGTTCGTATAAATCCACATATTATGGCTGGAGGAAATGCAAATATTTCTGTTGGTCATATCGATTCTAAATTCGGAATTTCTATTCATCAATTACCACACATTAAACGTGTTGTTGAGAATACAGGTTTACATTTAGATGGTGTACACATGCACACAGGGTCTGATATTTTAGATATTGATGTTTTCTTACAAGGAGCAGAAATCTTATTTGAAGTTGCTGCAGAATTTAAAGATTTATCTTACATTGATTTTGGTTCTGGTTTTAAAGTTCCTTATTATCCTGGAGCAGCAGAAACAGATATAGAATATTTAGGAGAACGCTTATCGGCTCGTTTTAATGAGTTTGAAAAAGCATATGGTAAACCATTAACTTTAATGTTTGAGCCAGGAAAATATATGGTTTCAGAGGCTGGAACTTTCTTAGCATCTGTAAATGTTGTAAAACAAACAACTTCTACTGTTTTTGCTGGAATTGATACTGGTTTCAACCATTTAATTCGTCCAATGTTTTACAGCGCGCACCACGAAATAGAAAACATTTCTAATCCAGAAGGAAGAAGTCGTTATTATACAATTGTTGGATATATTTGTGAAACAGATACTTTCGGAACAAATAGAAAAATTAATGAAATTGGTGAAGGAGATATTTTATGTTTCCATAATGCTGGTGCATATTGCTTTTCTATGGCTTCTAATTACAATTCTCGTTTAAGACCTGCTGAGGTTTTATTAATAGATGATAAAGATTATTTAATTCGTCGCCGAGAAACTTTACAAGATTTAATCTTAACAACAGAAGATGTAAAATTCTAAATAAAATAAACCCGAGATTTTTAAAATCTCGGGTTTATTTTTTTAAAACGCTATTTAATATTATTTGTCATTGTGTTTATCAAGATAGTTATTAAGATATTTTAATGGTCTACTATCATATAAACTATATGTATGTGTATTTTTCATATTTTCTGAAAAATTTACAGCTCCTGGATCGTTATACAAAGAATAACTTGTATCGTTTTTAGTACCCAAAAAAGAAATAGTTTTTCCAGCATCAGATAGATTAAGTTTTACATTTTTTGGTTTTATTGACGCGTCGTTTTGCTCCAAAATAAAACTCTTATCATCATAATCAAAAGGACTTTTTGATTGATTAAAGCTTGTTAATGTTTTATTGGTTGGAGTAAAATTACTCAGTTCTTCTTTCTTTTCTTGTTCTTGCGCTAAAATGAATATAGGGAAGAAAAATAAAAATATTTTTTCCATTGTGGTAAAGTTTAAGTTGTTTGGTACCACAAAGATAAAATATTTGAGTAAATAATTTAGTTAACAATCTATAAAAAAAACAACTTAACCTATTTGTTATAAATAAATTACAATAATAAAAAACAAAATATTAGAAATCGAACAATTAGTAGAATAGATAAATTTATTATATAGAAAAGCTCAATCTTATGGATTGAGCTTTTTCTTATTTAAAATATTCGTCATTATACTTCCTACCAAATTGTAAAATGGGCTTTGATTCTCTTCCCATTTATAACCATATTCTTCTCTTCTTTGATTTCTGTCAATTGCTACTCCTAACAATTTCATTTCTTCATTGAAAAAATCGAATGAATTTTCTTTTTTCTCAATCGATAAATCTGGCTGATGCTTACTATTAAAGTACCCATTTGTTTGATTGAAACTAATCAATAATTGATTTTTCTTATCAAAATCTTCTTGTGCGAAAGCAAAAAATGGAAATAAAAATAGTATAATATATTTCATCCTATCAGTTAATTATAAGCTAAATATACAATTAATTTGTTTAAAATTAGAACTTAGATTTTATTAACTTAAAAGAATAATTTTATTTAAACACCTTCATTCTTCCAACCATTACAATCATGATTAAACCAAAACATGCAAATACGGCATAAGAATAACGTAGATCAAAAAGTTCGGCAATATAACCAATTAAAGGTGGTCCCATTAAAAATCCTAAAAACGAAACACTAGAAACTGTTGCTAAAGCAACACCTGCATTTACTTTTGTACTTTTTCCTGCAACACTGTAAACCGTTGGCACATTACATGCAACACCTAATCCGACCATCATAAATGCAATAACACAGATAAAAAAGTTCGGAAAAAATACAGAAATTAATAAACCAGATGACATTAATAAACCACTCACTTGCATAATACGTTGTTTACCATATTTACTAATAAAGTAATCACCTATGAAACGTCCTGTAGCCATCATCACCATAAATGAAGCATAACCCACAACAACTAAATTTTCTGGTGCTTTTACAATATCCTGAAAATATACACCACTCCAATCGAACATTGCTCCTTCTGTTGCCATACTTAAAAAACCGATCACTCCTAACTGAATTAATGTTGATTCTGGTTTAGAGAAAAGAGATTTTTTCTCTGTCTGTTTTACAGTAACTGAGCTTAGTATATATTGATTATTGATGAACCAATTTAATACGATTAGAGCATACACAATTAAAAAATGATAGAAGGTATTGATGTTTAAATTCATCATTAATAAACCTATTAAAGCACCCGTAAAACCTGCAATACTCCAAGCTCCATGAAATGATGACATAATAGATTTTCCGTACACTTTCTCTACCTCTACTCCTTGTGTATTAACAGAAATATTACACATATTTCCTATTACACCAAAAAAGAACAGCGCCGCCGCTAATTGGTAAAAGTTTTGAGCCATACCAATGCAACAAAGAATCGCTGGATAAATCAGTACAACAATTCGCAATACTTTTCTACTTCCATATTTCGCAACTAACCTTCCAGATAATGCCATTGTACACAATTGTCCTATTGGCATTAAAAGTAATAAAGTTCCTAATTGTCCTTCTGAGATTCCTAAACTTTGTTTAATTGTTGGTATTCTACTTGCCCAAGATGAGAAAGCCAAACCTTGAGAAAAATAAAACAAGGAAACAGCTAATCTTATTCTGTTTTTTTGTTGAGAAGTATATTCTATTGTGTCCATTTATCCGTTTACAAATATTTGCAAATGTATGATAGAAATCTATCTCCAAAAAACTTCTAACGACTTAAATGTAAAATTGGATATTCTTTTCCTTCCATATCTTTTTCAGAGCGATTAATCACCTTAAAACCAAGGTGTAAATAAAAATCTACTGCTTGTTTATTTTGCTCATTTACATCTACTTTCGATACTTCTAAATTCTCGATTGTATAGTTTAATAATTCTTTTCCAATGCCTTTCCCTCTGTAATCGTTGTGAATAAAAAGCATTTCTAAATTATGTTCTGCCACTCCAGCAAAACCAACCAAAATATTATCTGTTGTATAATACCCAACCAAATTCACATATTGAAAATAAGTAGGTACGTTTTCTTTATAAAACTCAAAATCTTCATTTTTTAGAAAATCGTGTGTATTCTCTACTGCGCTTATCCAAATTTCGAGTAATCGAGGATATTCTTCTTCATTTATTTTTCTAATCATACCGCTATAATCCTAACATTTAAAATTAATCTGCAAAATTCTTAAAAAATAGTTTACTGATTATCATATTCTTAAAAATTATTTTAAAAATAATCCTTTTCAGAGTTTGGAAAAACAAAAAAGCATTCTATATTTGCACTCGCAATACCGATATAAGCGGTGTTACAGGAGAGTTGGCAGAGTGGTCGAATGCGGCAGTCTTGAAAACTGTTGAGGGTCACACCTCCGGGGGTTCGAATCCCTCACTCTCCGCTAAGAAAACCCAATAGAGCAATCTGTTGGGTTTTTTGTTTTTTCTTAAACTCTTGAAATTATATTTCAAAGAGTGGAAGAAAAACAAAAAATAATAGATGCGGAGCATATAGGGTTTTCTTAGAATCACTTTCCTTTCTAGGGAATATGAAATAATCCCTCACTCTCCGCTAAGGAAACCCAATAGAGCAATCTGTTGGTTTTTTTGTTTTTCTGAAGTTGTTGAAATGCTATTCTTATTATTTTTTCCTTCTAAAAAAAACTTATAAAAATAACTTGTTATTTTATTTTACAATTATGGTTTTCCGTAATATATAAAACTATTCTTAAATTATTTTTACAGAGAACTAATTGTATTAGTAACAAATTTAACGAAATATGCATATAGGTCTTATTTTACTAATCTACACTGCTATTTCTTTCGTGAAAAAACAATGTTGTGTGAAATATTTCAACAAACTTTCGAACTATTACCAAAAATTTAAATGGAAAACAAAATAACATTTGTTACTAATCATTGGGCACTAACTAAGTCTAAAAAGGAAACTCGTACAATTGTATACTTAAAAAAAGATAATTGGAATGATTGGTTTGAATACTTCACCCTTTATTATGCATATCTTTACAAAGATGGGCAAGAATTCTCTCTTGGTACATTAAAAATTGGACACAGAACAGATAAAAATACTCAATTACCAGAATTATTCCAAACTCTAGATGATAACTTTTTTTCCTTAGGTCAAGATATATCATACTATGAAAAACTTAATTCGATTGGTGAATCTAATCGAGATGAGATACTATATTCTATAAATGATATTTGCTTAAAAATTGACTTATATGAAGAAATAAAAGACCTTGATGTAACAAGAGTTTCTTTACTTAGAGATGTCAGTAGAGTCTCTGTTGAAGGCCAATTTAGAAGATTAGTACAAGGTGATGCTACTCTAACTTCGTTTGAATTCGAATATCATTATCCAACTATTAAAGATAAAGAAACTCCGATTATTAAATTTGATGTAGAACCTCATTCAAATCCACCAACTAACATTCATGTTATAATTGGTAGAAATGGAGTTGGTAAAACTCACCTTTTTAATAATATGATTTCAACTTTATTAAATAATAATAAAAACACGTCAAAATACGGATATTTCAAATTTAATTCAAACAATAACGAAAATACTTTTGCAAATATTATTTCAGTTTCATTTAGTGCATTTGATGAATTTATACCGTCTAAAGAGGATAAGAATTATCGAAAAATCAAATATTCATTGATAGGTTTAAAAAAAATTGATAATGAAAAAGTTTATATTAAAAGTCCCGAAGAATTAAAGGATGAGTTTGTAAATGTAGTGGAGAAATGTCGAAAAGGTAGTAAAAATCAGCTTTGGTTGAAAGCATTAGAAATTTTAGAAGTAGATCCGATATTCAAAGCCGCACAAGTTTCAAAAATTGCCAAAATAGATGAAAACAAATCATTTATAAAAGAAACAAAAACTATATTTTCTAACTTAAGTTCAGGTCATAAAATTATTTTACTCTCAATTACAAATCTAGTAATTAATATTGAAGAAAGAAGTTTGGTAATTATTGACGAGCCTGAAACCTATTTACATCCACCATTATTATCAGCATTTATAAGGGCATTATCAAATTTATTGATTAAAAGAAATGCTGTTGCTATAATTGGGACACACTCTCCAGTTGTATTACAAGAAGTTCCAAAATCGTGTGTCATAAAATTAATACGAAGAGGTAATAATGTTGTTGTAAACAGATTAAATATTGAATCTTTTGGAGAAAATGTTGGAATACTAACAAGAGAAGTTTTTGGATTAGAAGTAACAGAAGCAAGTTTTCATAGAATTCTAAAAGATTTATCAGAGGAAAAACTAAACTATAAAGATGCTGTATTGAGTTTAAATAATCAATTGGGATTAGAAGGTCGTACGATTTTAAGAAATTTATTTTCAGAAGAGTAAAATATGAAACACATAAAAAAAACAAAAATCACAACTGAATCAGTATTAAAAGCTTGTGTTTCTAATTTAACTAACGAAGAAGTTAAGAATGAACTACTTAACAATATAGCTATTCTTAAACAGAATGATGAAATTTTTGAAGAAAAAACCACTAATTTAGAAGTATATACTATAGGTCAAGACATTGAAATAAGCCCAATTGCAAATGCCTCTGTTTTGAAAAAACTGTATACTGACAAATTATCTAAAAAAGGTCAAATAGCTAGAGATTTATATGATGAAATCTTAATATCTGCTCCAAATGAAAAATGTCCATATTGTAATCATAGATTAGCTGACACTCTTGATCATTTTTTACCTAAAGCTAATTTTCCAATTTATTCGATAAGTCCCATCAATTTATTGCCTGCCTGCACACAATGTAATAAAGGAAAAACTAATTCAATTCCAACAAATGCAAGTGAACAAACACTTCATCCTTATTTTGATAATTTTGAGGAATTAAATTGGTTAGAATGTGAAATTCTAAATTTACCTAACATAGTTTTCAAATTTAAGACAAAAAATATATTCGAAGAGGGAAACATAAATAATATTAGAATTTCAAATCATTTTAGTTTTTATAAATTAAATGATTTATACAAGTCAAATGCAAGTACTGAATTTGCAAATATAAAACGTCAAATAACAATAATATATAATACCAAGGGAGTTGAAGAACTGAAGGATTTTTTATTGGAAGCATATCTATCTAGAAAAGAAACCGACATAAATTCCTGGCAAACTGCATTTTACAAATCATTATATGATAGTGAAGAATTTGTAAATGGAGGTTTCATATAAATACTTCACACAACATGATATTGTAAGAGGGTTAAGGGAAAATTTAAAGTTTCTCCTTTTATTATTTTAAAAAAAGTTTAAATTATAACATATTTAAAAACAACATAAAGTGTTAGGCAGAAATACCTTTCAGCCCGCTAAGAAAATCCAATAGAGTAATCTGTTTGGTTTTTTGTTTTTCTTGAGTTTTTGGAAATTATATTCTTCTTATTTTTTCCTTCTAAAAAAACTTCTAAAAATACTCTCTTATTTTATTTTGCAATTATGGTTTTCCGTAATATAATAATCTTTTATATTTTTAAATTAGTTTCTTGGAATTTAATGTGAAAATTATACCTAGAATATTTTTTTAAGAAAAAATTATTGCAGAACTTCATTAGAATTAACTGCTCATTAATAATTATCAAAATGTACAACAGGAATATATTATTTCATTAAAGTAGTACTAATTAATTAGATATTACAATAATTAATTAAAGAATAATACAAATGGAAATTTTACAAGCTGAAATTATTGGAAATTTTACTTATTCACTAGGTTTTATTAGTAATAAGAATAATATATCGCGTTATCATTATGTTGATCAGATTTTACAAATATATTCTAAAAATAGAATAGTATTTTTGAATGGTTCAGAAGGTTGTGGTAAAACAGAAATATGTCACGAATTTATTAAAAATAATGATAAAAATTCTTTTTCTGTAATATTTAGAAATAACAATCGTAGTGACTTAACATTTAGTTTTTTTCTACAAAATTTAATTGATCAAATATCATTTTATTTGAAAGAAGAAAATCCTATATATACTACTGAATCATTAAATCAACTTCTTTATAAGTTAAGACGAAAGAAAAGAGAAAAATTTTATTTTGTAATAGATGGTTTGAGCGATAATCAAGAACTTATTAAACAAATTCTTGATTTTTGTAATTTTGAAGTAGACAATTTTTTCTATTTATTCTCAGGCAATAAAAATGATTATATCAAAATATATGATTCTTTATTAAAAATATCAATTCATGAATTAGATATTCCTGGATTCTCATTATCTGAAATAAAAGAGTTTTTAAATAATGAAAAATTGGAAGAAAATGATCTTTTGAATATTTATAAGATTACAAATGGAAATCCTTCAAAATTATTTATCATAAAAAGAGCATTAGAAGAAAATACACAAATTGAGAAAATCTTTGAGACAGATAATTTTTTATCTATAATTGAAAAAGAAATTAAAAATATTGATTTAACAGATGAAATTATTGCTAAATTTCTAGCTATTACTTCAATATATGAAAGTAAATTAAGAATAAACGATTTAGCAATTTTGTTAAAGATTTCAGAAGAAAAAATAATTAATTTATCTAGTAAAATTAGTTTTATTGAAATTGACAACCAAAATTATATAACTTATGTATCTATAATCTATAAAAAATCTATAAAAAAGAAACTCAAAAGATTTGAAAATTATGTTGATGACTCTATAATTCAATTGTTAAGTAATTCAGAAATATTAGAGTACAAATTAGAAATCATTGAAATTTTTAACAGAAAAAAAAATTGGGTTGAAATAAATAATCATATAACTGAAGATCTTTTAATTAATATTTTATTAAAATCAGGTGATTTGAATAAAATAAAATACTTGGTTGAATTAAGTAGAGATGCTTCTGATAAATTGACAGAGAAAAATGAATTAGTTCATACTGCAATGAAAGGTAGTTTTTTCAATTTCTTAAATCATAATAATGAAATAGTTCAGGAAGTTGAAACTAGACTAATTTTTAAAAGATTTGATGAAGCTATTATAATAGCAAATAAATCCATCATTAAAATTGAAAAATTAAGATTATTATCTTTGATAGGTAGGCATCAAAAGAAAACTAATGGATTAGTTGATGAAACTTTACTTGAAGACATCAAAATTTTATTTAAAAAATGTGATTTTATTAATTGTGGTGATATTATATATGATATTATATCAGATATAATAGTAATTGAACCAAAATTAGCATTATCTTTTGTAGATGATAATCAATTGAATGATTCTAATTTAAATGATATGATAATAGCTAAATTGTCAATTTTATCATTAAACAATTCAATAGATAATAATAGTAAAGAATCATTTAATGAAAATATTGATAAAATTCAAAATAAAAATTCTCGCAAAATTACTAGAGCATTTGCATTTATTTTAGGAGATTATACATTAGAAAATTTCATTAATGAAATTGAAAAAATTCCTCAGCCATTAGATAAAATTAAATTCATAAGATTATATCTTGAAAATGTCAATAAAGATAATATTAACTTTGAATTATTATTAAATAAGAGTATTGATATATTAATCGGAAATGATTTTAACTCAACTTACTTATTAGAAATGTTAAAATTATTATCATCTAAACTTTCAAATATTCAAGACTTTACCAAAAGAAATTCAATAATCTCTAGATTAAGAATTATTGAAAATAATTTGCCTAAAGGTGGTATTACTCAACATAAGATAGAATATAAACTTAATATATTTAAAATTATATTTTCTGAAACTCCCGATAAAGCATCAACTAAATTAAAAGACATTGTAAATGAGGTAAATAAAGTTGAAGATCTCCTTATAAAAACTGAATTATACTCTTACATATACTATACAACTTTTGAATTAGATCATTATTACATAAATAATGAGAAGAAGAGAATAAAAACTGAACTAGTTAATCTTATTGGATTATTAAAAGACAATTCAGCTAACCAAAGTACAATATTTAAAAAAATAATTTCAAATATTGCAAGTAAAAATTTTGAATTAGGTGTTTCTATAATTAGTGGAATAAATAATTCAATTAATCGTGATAAATTATCTATACATTTAATTGAAAATTATATTAATAATTCAGATGTAAAATCACTTAATTTACAAAAAATAATAGATTATTTAAATAATGTAAATGAGCAATATATAAAAAATCAAATCTATTTAATGATTGTTGAAAGTTTATCCGAAAAAGATAAGATTTCTAAATACAATATTAAGCAAATTTTAATCTTAACATTTAATACCAGAAAACTTTTTAAGGTTGAAGAAAATCGATTACAATTTCTAGAATATTGCTTAATTATTTTTAATAAGAATATTGATGAAATTGAAGAAAAAAAATATTCGAATTTAAAAAGTCTAATCAGAGAAACGATAGATGAATTAGATAATGATTGGTCAAAAACTTATATACTAAATCAATTTTGTAAGAATATTATTTCACATGATGAAAAGTTTGCAAAGGATTTATTTAATAAGATGTTAAATAAAAGAGATGATCATCTTTTTTATTCTGAATTATATACAAGATCCTACATATTAAATTTAGAGTATTTAATATATTCATTTGAAGGATTAATTTATTTAAATGTTGATTATGAATTACAATTAAAAAAAATAATAGATATTATAAATGCTATTCCTTCGTTAGATGTAAAATTAAATTATTTATCAAAATTATCTTTTATTTTATATGAAAATGAAAAGGTTTCAGAATCTAAGAAAATATTTGAAAAATATATTTTTACTGATTTAAAAATTAATCTTGAAGATAATGATTTAATAGTTTTAATATGGTTACATAATCCAGAATTTGCCTTAAAAAAAATTGAAGATTTTTCTTATTATTATAGAGATTTAGCTATATTAAAAATAATTGATTTTGTATTACTAAGTAAAAATCCTTTTAAAATTTATGAAGATAAGCACGTAAACTCTAAAGAATTATATTGGAGCGACATAGATAAAGCATTATCACTTATTGATAAAATAAAAAAAGATATTATTCTTTATGTTTCTATTGAAAAATTAGTTAATGTTATTTATAATCATAAATTTAAATATAGTAAAGATCAAATGGATGATATTATTTTTAGATTAAAAGAAAGCATTAGCAGTAAATTACCTGATGAACTAAACATCAAACATAATGGTTATTTAATAATAAGTAAACTACAAATTCATATCCTTAATAAGAATATATTTAATTGGACTGATTTATATAATGAGACAAAATCTATTCCAAACTTATCCGATAAAATTTTTGTAAAAAGTCAATTATTACGTCATTACCCTAGTAAACCAACAAGCATTTCTCAACAAGATTTATTAGATGAATTGATTATTGATTTAAAAGGGCTAAAAATTAATTTTGAATTTATAGAACGAATAAATGAATTAACAGAGGATTTATTTAAAATTAATAAAACCAAATGGACTAAAATAGTTAGAGAGAGTTTAACAATTTCTAATAATCTTAATGATAAAGGAAGTACATTTAAGTATCAACAAGAATTAATTGATACAATTTTTAAAATTGATGAAAAATTGTGTCGAGAATTAGTTGACTCAGTCGATTGTTTTGATAATAAAAATAATAAAGATTATATAAAAAAACATCATAATAGACTTAGTTTCTTAAATAAAGTTAATAATAATGAACAAATTGGTAATACTCAATATAATAAATATGATGTTCTACATGCTGTAATTAAATCTTTTTCTCTATTTAATTCTGAGAAAATTAAAGCAAAAAAATTCGATGAATTAAAAATTTTTATTAATTCATCACTAGATTTTTCAATTGATAAATCCATAATCATTTTTTTATATTATTTGGTAAATATGTACAAAAAAAAATATTCAAATAATGAAATAAAACAAATTCAAGATTTATTATTACAAAATTTTAATTTTAGTATAAACAATTTTGATTTTATCAAGAAAATTCATTTTCATCATAATGGATTCAATACTAGATTTAATATGGATTTTTTGAAGAACGATAATAATTTTTATGTTGAAATAGGAGAAAGGGATGCAGCTTTAGAGTACATAAAAGACTGGATTATTCAAAATCAGGCGGATGAAATTATAATTATAGATCCATTTTTTAATATAGACGATTTAGAATTGCTTAAACTATTTTTATTAAATAAAGATGTTAAGAGATTCGAAATTATTACTAATAAAAAAATTGAACGAGAAGAGATTGAGAATAAATGGCTTCAATTAATGTCTATAGAATTCCCTGAAACTGATTTCTATTTTCTATCAAAAAAAAATGGTGATTCACCATTTCATGACAGATATATTTTATCATCTAATGACAACTTAGGCTTAAGAATAGGAACTTCTATTAATTCTTTAGGAATAGGAAAAGTCTCCGAGATTTCTAAAATTGAAGGTATTGAATATGAGAGTATTTACAATAATTTATACCATAAGTTTATAAAAGATCGAATTCGATCATTAAACGGTGAAAAAATACGTATAGAATCTATGACTATATAATTCTATTTGTATACTTTCTTGTGAAATAAAATATATGGAAAAGTAAATAAAGATGTAATTTTAGAAAAATCTGAAGGAAGCTTTTATCAGAATGACACCTACAAATTCGATACAAAAGAATCTGCTCTTTATATAAATGGCGAGAAAAAGTATATTGCAGAGAAATAGTCTTTGTACACATTATAACTATCCAAAAAGCCAATGTAAAACATTGGCTTTTTGTTTTATTTCAAATCTATAGATTATTAAATGAAATAAAACCATCAAACCAAACCTTTCAAAATATGTACACTATCAACTAACTGTTCAATACTTGATGAAGCAAAACCTAATCGAATTGCATTTTCATTATAAGTAGGATATTGATGTATTTTTCCATCTGATATATACAATCCTTTGGAATAAGCTTTTTGAGAGAGAATATCTAAATTAATATGTTTATCAAATTTTGTCCATACTGTCATTCCTCCATCTGGAATAGTAAAATTCACAACCTCGTCTAATTCATTGCTTAATAAATTACAAAAGTAATCACGCCTTTCTTCATAAATAGTTAAAGCCTTTCTTACATAACGTTGTACCGTACCATCGTTTAATAACTCTGCCATTGCATTATCAAGAATATGATCTCCTTGCCTATCCAATAACATTCGCACATTGGCAAGATGTTTAATCACATTTTCAGATGCAAACAAATAACCCATACGAAAAGCTGGAGAAAAACTTTTGCTAAAAGAACCACAATAAATAACCATTCCATTTTCGTCGGCACTTGCAAGAGGTAATAATGGACGATGAGCATAATGAAAATCGAAATCATAGTCGTCTTCAAAAATGATGAAACCATATTCATTCGCTAATCGCAACAACTCTAATCTTCTATCTATACGAAGTGATACTGTTGTAGGATAATGATGATGAGGCGTTACATAAACCATTCTCACCTTTTTTTGCTTACAAATTTTCTTTAATTCATCTACAACCAAACCATGTTCATCTACAGGAATACCAATATGATTTGCTTTTGAATGCAAAAAATTATGCTCTGCTCTTTGCCAACCTGGAATACCAGACACCACAACATCTCCAGGTTTAATAAGTGCCGTACAAACAAGATTTATTCCCATTAATGTTCCACGAACAGATAATATATTTTCTTCTGTTGTATTTAATCCTCTGGTTTCATTTAAATAACGAGACAATGCTTGCTTGTAAAATTCGGAACCATCGGGAGAACCATAACTTCCAAATTTTTGGTAGATTCCACTTCGTGTTAGTTGATTACGATAAGCTCTGTAAAGTTCTTTAAGAGGTGCCAATTTCGGATCTGGATAACCATCATCTAAATGATAAGTTGCATTCGGTACAAAATAAGGATTAGAAAGATATTGTTTTTCATTTAAACTGAAACCTGCAATTTTCTGACCTTTATTAATGGTGTCTTGTTGCAATTTTGTTGGTTCAACTTCCGGAATATGAGAAGAGACAAATGTCCCTTTTCCTACAAAACTTTCTAACCAGCCTTGCATTTGTAATTCTTCGAACGCTTTTGATACCGTAATTCTATTAATTCCTAACAATTTTGCTATATCTCTTGATGAAATTAATTTTTGTCCCGACCTTAAATTTCCTTTTTTAATAAGCAAAAGTATTGCATCTGACAATTGAAGATAAATTGCTCTTTCTGCTGAAGTATCTAACTGTATTTCTCGAAAAATATTTTCTAAAATTGGACTATCCATTTTATAAGTATTGGTCTACAAATATAATCCAATCTATAATTAATTTTGAATTAATAATTTAGATAGGAAATAATGAATAAATCAGAAATTAAAATAAGAAAGGCCACTGAAGCTGATAGTGAAAAGCTTTGGGTATTGATGAGAGATTTAGCCATATTCGAAAAATATATTGATGTTTTTGCAATTACACCCGAAATTGTAAAAGAAAAGGGATTCCGTAAAAATCCTCCAGATTTTTATTGTCTTATAGCTGAAGATAATGAGCATATTACAGGAATTTTAGTTTATTATTTTCTTCCTTATACAGCTCAAAACAGACCTGCTATTTACATGAAAGAGCTTTATGTTGATGAAAACTATAGAGGTCAAAAAATTGGAGAAGAATTAATGAATGCTTTAAAAGAAGAAGCTACAATAAATAATTGTACTCAAATAAAATGGACTGTTGCACCTTGGAATGATGGTGGAAAAAAATTTTATGAGCGTTTAGGTGCCAAAGAAAATACAGAATGGCTAAATTACGAATGGAATGTTTAAAATAGAATAAGACAAAATGGAAAATATAACAGTTAGAAAAATTACACCCGCAGATATTACTACTTTACAAAAAATAGGTAGACAAACTTTTTTTGAGACTTTTTCGGAAAGTAATTCTGAAGAAAATATGTCTGAATATTTAGAGAATAGTTTCTCTGTAGAAAAACTAACAGAAGAATTAAATAACGAAAATTCAGCGTTTTATTTTGCTACGATCAATGATGAAGTAATAGGCTATTTAAAAGTTAATTTTGGAAGTTCTCAAACCGAATTACAAGATAAAAGTAGTTTAGAAATTGAACGTATTTACGTTTTACAGGAATATCATGGTAAAAAAGTTGGTCAAATTTTATATGATAAAGCAATTGAAATAGCCTATGATAAAAATGTAAACTATATTTGGTTAGGGGTTTGGGAAGAGAATCCTAGAGCTATTCGATTTTATGAAAAGAATGGTTTCGTAGCGTTTGATAAACATGTTTTCAGATTAGGAAATGATGAGCAAACAGATATCATGATGAAAAAAGTATTGTAGATTATAAAATCTTTGAATATGAACTTTAGCATTCAGACTAAATTAGAGAATGATAAAACGATTCTTTATCCTTTGCAGAATAAAGATTTTGATGTTTTATATGCTGTTGCTTCCGATCCTAAAATATGGGAACAACATCCTAATAAAAACCGTTGGCAAAAAGATGTTTTTAAAACTTTTTTTGATGGCGCGTTACAAAGTAAAGGTGCTTTTTTAATTGTAGATAAAGCAACAGAAAATGTAATTGGAAGTACACGATTTTATGATTACAACGAGGAAGAAGATAGCATATTTATTGGCTATACTTTTTATGGTGTTGATTCGTGGGGGAAAGGAATTAATCGTTTGGTAAAAGAAACAATGTTAGACTATATTTTTCAATTTGTTTCTAAAGTATATTTTCATATTGGAGCAGAAAATATTCGTTCTCAAATTGCTATCTCAAGAATTGGAGCTGAAAAAATAGCGGAACAAGAGGTTGCTTATTTTGGTGAGCCTTCGAGACTAAATTATGTTTATGAAATAAAGAAAAAGGTTATTTAATTAAAATAACCTTTTTTATCGTTCGTTTATATTTCTTCTATGATGGATTCTCCTTTCGATTGATCTCCAGATGTCCATTCCCAAACTTCGTGTAATCTAATTTTCCCATTACTCATTATCTCTGGTACAGATTTACATACACCCGTCATCAATTCTCCTTTTGTATTAATTTGATGGTAACGCATGTCTATAGTTCCGTTTTCATCTACCAAACCAATTAAGTGTCCGTATTTTATTTGCCCGCCTGAATATTCTGCTTGTAGAATATTATCGGTCTGTTTGTAATGAAAAACTGTTTCATTCGTCGTTTCTCCATTTTCTGTATTACTTACAGGACGAAACTTTTTATTATTATAATTAATCATTCTTTTATTCTTAACTGAATAAAATTAATTAAAAAAAATAAAATAGATTCTGTATCTACTAATAAATATGTTTTTCTATTCTAAGCCTTTACATTCCGAAAAGCTTTTAAACTTAAACCTTTATGTCTTTTAAAAAATTTATTGATATGGCTTTCATCTGTGAATCCAAACTCATCGGCTATTTCATGAATTCGTTTATCGCTAAAACGTAGACGATGTTCAATTAATCGAATACGATAAGAAGAAATATAATGCTGTAATGATTCGTTGCATTGTTTTCTAAAAAAGCTTCCTAAATAAGTAGGAGAAAAACCAAATTTATCTGCTATAACAGTAATTCTAAGTAATTCTGGATAGCGGATATTTTCTTGTATATAATCTATCACCTGAAGAACTCTTTGGTCAATAGTTAACGAAGTAGAGTTCGGTTTTACAAGCGCTAAATTTCTTGCTGCAATCACCAAAATAGAATTAACCAAATGTCTAATTAAATCTTCGGTATACATCCCTACATATTCTACTGATTGTTGTAAATTCTGAATTAATGATTCGACTATTTTTTTGTCTTGCTCATTCACAAGTAACGAACCCGACAAGTCAGAAGCATAATACAATAAACATTCTATGTGATCTATACTTTTCCATTGGTATTCTCTAATATAATTTTCGCCAAAACGCATCACCATAAATTCACATGTACCATCTAAGTCAAAATCATGAGAATCATTTGGTGTAATAAGAAATAAATCTCCTTTGTTGTAAGAAAATCTATTTCCATTTACTGTATGATATCCCACTCCTTCTAGGACATATACCATCTCGAAAAAATTAAAAGCTCTTTCTCTTAAAGGACATTCATCTACTTTTTCATAAAACACCTCTAGTGATTGATAAATATTTTCTCTTGCCATCATTCAAAGATACCTAAATACACTTAAAATGTACCTGTTTTTATCTTATTCATCGGTCTATTTTTGCTTTTAAATTAATTATATGAAAGCGATTATATTAGAAAATTTTGGAGGTGTGGAAAACCTCATCTATAAAAACATAGAAATTCCTACGATTAAAGAAGATGAGGTTCTTGTAAAAGTAAAAGCAATTAGTATTAATCCTGTCGATATAAAAGTTCGTAATAGACAAGCTCCTTTGGCTGAAGATTTAAAAATTCATAATCCTTTAATTTTGGGTTGGGACATTTCTGGAGAAGTTATTAAAATTGGAAATAAGGTAACCGATTTTAAACTTGGTGATGAGGTTTTTGGAATGATCAACTTTGTTGGACATGGAAAAGCTTATGCAGAATATGTTGCAGCGCCAGCTAATCAATTAGCATTAAAACCCAAAAATATAACTCATGTAGAAGCTGCAGCAAGTTGCTTGACTGCTTTAACAGCTTGGCAAGCATTTTATCATTACGGAAAATTAAGACCAAAAGATAAAGTTATTATACATGCTGCGGCTGGTGGTGTAGGTCATTTTGCGATACAAATTGCAAAATATATCGGTGCATATGTTATTGCAAGTTCATCTGCCATAAACAGAGATTTTGTTTTAAAACTAGGAGCCGATGAACATATTGATTACAAAACTACTTCATTTGAAAATATACTTCATGATGTAGATTTTGTATTGGAATCAATTGGAGGAGATAATTTTCAGAAATCTGTAAGCGTATTAAAACCTTTTGGTTCTATTGTTACGCTACCTTCTGGTCATACAAAAGATGATGAATTAAAAGCAGAAGAAAAAAATTTACATGCTTGTTATTTTATGTCTGTTTTCTCTAATAAAAATGACATAGAATCTATTGCTTATCTATTAGAGCGAAATATTTTGAAACCTCATATTTCTAAAGTTTTTGATTTTAATGAAATGCACCAAGCTCATTTAGAAATTGAAACAGGAAGAACGGTCGGAAAAATTGTTGTACAAATTTAAGTCTATCCAATTATGAATAAAATTATAGAAAAAATAGATCCTGAATTATGGAAAGTGATACAATCAAGTCCATTTAATGAAATTGAATATGAGGATTTATTAATTAATCATCCACAAAAAATAAGAGAAGAGGAAGCTAGATTATCAATTGGAGAAATTATTGAAATTCCAGAACAATTACATATTGACAATATCGAAATACCCTCTTCTGAAAAAAATAGAACAATTAGATTAAGAACCTACAGACCAAAAGGTAAAAAAAATCTGCCTATTTTAATTTACTATCATGGAGGTGCATTTATTTATGGAACACCAGAACAATATGATTTCATTTTTTACAAATTAGCTTTAGACACTGAATTGTTAATTGTTTCTGTTGATTATAGACTAGCTCCAGAATATCCATTTCCAGCTGCAATGGAAGATGGATACGATACATTATTATGGCTATCAGAACATGCTCAACAATTAGATGGTGATAAAAACAAAATGATAATTGGCGGAAGTAGTGCTGGTGGTACAATTGCTGCCTCAATTACTCATTTGGTAAGAGATAAAAAAGAAGTAAAGATTCATCATCAGTATTTATTGTATCCTCCTATGAGTCATCTTTTGCAAACTACTTCTATGCAAGAGTTAGCAAATGCACCAATGCAAACAAAAGAAGCAGCTAAATGGATGTGGATATATTATTTAAACAATAAATTATCTAATCCTCCTCAATATGCTGTTCCATTACTTGAAGATAATTTTCAAAATCTTCCTCCTGCAACCATTATAATATGCGAATTAGATCCCTTAAAAGATGAAGCTATAATTTATGCAGACTTATTAAAAGAAGCTGGAACAATAGTCAATTTATATGAAATAAAGGGAGCTGTTCATGCTTTCGATTTCTTTGAATGTCCTTTGTCTGATAATTTCTATCATCAGCAAGTAAAAATTTTTAATCAAATTATACATCAATTAAAATGAAAAAAATAGTCGTAATCAATGGACATCCTAACAAAGAAAGTTTTAATAACGCATTAGCAAATACCTATATAGAAGCTGCTTCAAATAAAGGTGCAGAAGTTAAATATATTTCAATTGGAGAATTAGAGTTTAATCCAAATTTAGAATTTGGTTATCAGAAAAGAATGGAATTAGAACCAGATCTAGTACAAGCTTTAGAAACTATAAAATGGAGCAATCATCAAGTTTGGATACATCCTATTTGGTGGTTAGGAATGCCTGCTATAATGAAAGGCTTTTTCGATAGAGCTTTTCTTCCCAGCATTACTTTCAAAACAATTAAAGGCGAAGCTACTCAAGGTTTATTAACGAGTGATACAGCAAGAATAATTACCACAGCAGGTGATTTATCTTATCATGAATATGAAAAAACATATCATTTAAGTGGTCTTGTTCAATTACAAAAAGGAATTTTAGAATATTGCGGAATATCTTCCATAGAAAATAATTTTATAGGTCCTTTGAATGATTTAACTGAAAATGACAGATTGCAATGGATTGAAAAAATAAAAGAAATAGCAATTAATGATGCTATATGATTTCAGATTAATCAAAAAAAAAATCCCAATGTAAACATTGGGATTTTTTTTGATTTTATTTTTTCTTCTCAACTAAGGGAATGTATTTTTCATATCCTTTCGCTTTCATTTCTGCTAATGGAATAAATTTTAAAGAAGCACTATTAATACAGTATCTTAATCCTCCTTTTTCTTTAGGTCCGTCATCAAAAACATGACCTAAATGAGCATCTCCTGTTTTACTTCTCACCTCTGTTCTTTCCATTCCAAGAGTATTATCCTTTTCTTCTTGTATCAATTTTGGACTAATTGGTTTAGAAAAACTTGGCCAACCACAGCCCGCATCATATTTATCTGATGAAGCGAATAAAGGTTCTCCTGTTGTAATATCTACATAAATTCCTTCTCTAAACTCTTTATCATACTCGTTGCTATAAGGTCTTTCTGTTGCACTATTTTGAGTTACTTCATATTGTAAAGGAGTTAAAACTTTTTTAAGTTCTTCTTTATCCTTTTTAGTATATTCATTTTTAGAAGCAGGATTTGCATTACGTGCAATCTCAAACATAGCTGGTGTTATATGACAATATCCACCGGGATTCTTAGTTAAATAATCTTGATGATAATTTTCTGCATCATAAAAATTATGAATCGGCTCTGCTTCTATCACAATTTTTTGATCATATTGTTTTGATAAAGCAGCTAATTTTTCTTTTATAAGCTTCTCATCTTGTTTATTATTAAAATAGATTCCTGTTCTGTATTGCGTTCCTCTATCATTACCTTGTTTGTTAAGACTTGTAGGATCTATGGTTTTTAAATATAAATCTATCAACAAACCTAAATCTACTACTTGCGGATCATACGTCACTTTTACTGTTTCTGCAAAACCTGTATCTCCAGAAACCACATCCTCGTAAGTAGGATTTTTTATTTTTCCGTTTGCATAACCTGTTGTTGTTTTGGTTACGCCACGTACTTGTTTAAAAAAGTGTTCTGTTCCCCAAAAACAACCTCCTGCAAAATATATTTCGTTTGAATTACTGTCCATAATATTTTCGTTTGTTCTGATTAATTTTTCTTTATTCTTACTCTTACAACCGAAGCTTGCAAATAAAACGCCAGTTATAAGAATTGTTCCAATGATGAATAGATTTCTCATGATTCCCTTATTTTTTTATTGATGTAAAAAGTGTAATTCTAAATCCTAGATACAGAATATCTTTTTAGTAAAAAGAAATCTGTAACAGGAATACCGTCGATAATTTTTCAAATATTAGGTGCGGTAAATAAGTAACTAATTGTTACTATAAAGATACAAATAACTCCAATATTTAAATAATTTTAAAGCGAATAGAATATGATGTATAATTATCTTTTAATCATACAACAAATTACAAACCAATGTCAAAAAAAGGAAAGTTAAAAATATGCTACTTTATTAAAACTTATTGTCAGAATAAGGAATACGATGTTGAATAGAACGAACCAAAGTGGCTTCATCAGCATATTCTAACTCATCTCCCACTCCTAGCCCTCTAGCTATAGTAGAAAAAATAATGTTAGTTTCTTTTAACTGACGATATAAATAAAAGACTGTCGTATCACCTTCCATTGTAGAACTCAATGCAAAAATGATTTCTTTTACTTCTTCATTTTTTACACGATTAACTAAAGTATCAATATTTAATTGTCCTGGTCCAATTCCTTCCATTGGTGATATTTTACCTCCTAAAACATGATATTGACCTCTAAATTGACCTGTATTTTCTATCGCCATTACATCTCGAACATCTTCTACAACACAAATTGTTGTTTCATCACGCAATGGATTACTACAAATTTCACATACCTCATCATCAGAAATTGTATGACAATGTTTACAATATTTTACATCGTTCACCAAATGTGCTAACGCTTCAGACAAAGCTGTTGTTTGAGATTTTGGTCTATTAAGCATATGTAAAACCAGTCGCAATGCCGTCCTTTTACCAATTCCTGGTAAATTAGACATTTCTTCTACTGCTTTTTCTAGTACCTTACTGGGATAGTTCATATGATAAAAAAATTATAGAATGCAAATTTACACTTTATCTGTGTAAAATTAATCTTCCTCTTTTACTCAAAAATACTAAATTTGGACATATTTACTAAATATCAATATGAATTCAACAATTTTACTGCTTTGTGTTATCGTATACTTTGTGGGACTTTTAGTTATCTCTTACTTCACGAGCCGAAATTCGGACAATCAATCTTTTTTTAACGGAAATAAAAAAAGTAAATGGTGGCTAGTAGCTTTCGGTATGATTGGAACAAGTTTAAGCGGTGTTACATTTATTTCTGTTCCGGGGACTGTTGGTAAACTAACAGGCACAGAATACATTTATGGTGGTTTCGAATATTATATGATGGTAATTGGGTTTTTCCTTGGTTACTTTATCGTAGCTGGAGTTTTATTACCCTTGTATTATCGAATGAATTTAACCTCTATTTATACCTACCTAGGAAAACGTTTTAATGTAGAAGCACATAAAATCGGTTCGGTATTCTTTATTATATCTCGAGGAATTGGTGCTACAGCACGTCTATATTTAGTAGTTAATGTATTGCAAATATTTTTATTAGATAATCTTGGAGTACCATTTTGGGCAACAACTTTTGTCTTATTATTAATGATATTATTGTACACTTTTGAAGGTGGTGTAAAAACAATTGTTGTTACTGATACTTTACAAACTTCATTTATGATTATTAGTTTAATCGCTTGTATTTGGTTTATCTTATCTCAACTAAACTTATCTGTTAGTGAAGCTTATGATGTTATGCAAGCGAAGAATTATACGCACTTTATTAATCTTGATCCTAATTCTAAAACATATTTCTTAAAAACAATTTTAGGAGGAATGTTTATTACCATTGCCATGACTGGATTAGATCAAGAAATGATGCAGAAAAATATTTCTGTAGATAATTTACACAACTCAAAAAAGAACATGTTAACCTTTGCAGGAACTTTACTTATTGTAAACCTTGCTTTTCTTTTTCTTGGTGGATTGCTTTATTTATACGCAATGAGCAAAGGAGGTTTTTACACTGCTGATGGTTTTATGATGCAACAAGGCGGACAAAATATTATGGGAGATGATATGTTTCCTGCTTTGTCTCTTTTAGGTGAACATTTCCCAATGGCAATTGCTATTATTTTTATTATTGGATTAATCTCTGCTTTATTTCCTTCTGCAGATGGTGCGCTAACAGCTGTTACAAGTTCTTTCTGCGTAGATTTATTAAACTTAAATAATGATGAAAATAAAACCGAAAAAGAGAAAAAGAAAATCAGAATAAGAGTTCATTTAATTTTTACAATCATTTTCTTTATTTTGATTATGTTGTTTAAAATTATCAACAATAAATCTATTATTTATCTAGTAATGGAAGTTGCTGGTTATACTTACGGTCCTCTTTTAGGTTTATTTGCTTTTGGAATTTTAACGAAACGAAATATTTATAAACAATTTGTAATTGTAATTGTTGCTTTATTAGCTCCAGTTATAACATATATCATCAACGAATTGGTTACAAACTTTACAGATTATAGAATTGGTGTTGAATTAATTATTCTAAATGGATTTTTAACTTTCATCGGTTTATGGTTAGTGAGTAATAATAAACAAGAAACTATTCAAAATTCATAACTCAATCTACCACTATTATGAAAAAAATTGCCATTATTGGAGCAGGAAATTTAGGAATTGCCATTGTAGAAGGTCTTATTAAAAATAACGCTTTCGAAGCTAGTCAAATTATTGCAACTAGAAATAATTTAGCTAAAATAGAGCACTTAAAAAATTTAGGGATTACGATTACAAATGACAATCAATTGGCTGTAAAAGAAGCTGATTATATTTTACTTTGTGTAAAACCATTTAAAGTTGAAGAAATTCTTACACAATTAAAACCACATTTCAATCCCAATAAAATTTTGATTTCTGTTGCAACTGGTATTTCATTAAATACTTACGAAAATATCTTAACAGATGATATTAAAATTTTTAGAGCAATGCCTAATACGGCAGCTTCTGTAGAAGAAGCCATTACGTGTATCTGTGGAAATAATAAAGACGAAGAAATTCTTGAAGAAGTTAAAACTATTTTTAATACAATTGGTGAAACTGTCATTATAAACGAAGAATTAATGAATGCTGCAACCGTTATTGGCGCTTGTGGAATTGCTTATGTTTTACGTTTTATACGTGCCATGATACAAGGAGGTATAGAAATTGGGTTTGATAACGAAACAGCATCAAAAATTGTAACACAAACCGTAAAAGGAGCTGCTGAGCTATTAATAGAAAACGGTCTGCATCCAGAAGCAGAAATAGATAAAGTAACTACACCCAAAGGGTGTACTATTGCAGGATTAAACGAAATGGAACATCAAGGGTTTAGTTCTGCATTAATCAAAGGAATTAAAACATCATTTGACAAGATTTAACATGGAAAAGAAATTAAAATTAATATGGGATTTTTATGGTCCCGATGCTATACCAACTGCAAAACATCATGCTATACATTTAAAACAATATGCAGAAAAAGAAAAGTTACAAAGTACACTTTCCGAGTTTGTAGAGATTGAACCAGAATATGCAGTTGCTTATTTGGTTGTAGCAGAATCTGAAATGATGAAAGTTCGTGATGCACTTATACCTCATCGTGGAGAATGGCATAATGAGTAAAAATTTAACTATAAAAGAGAAACTACAAGTTTCTCTTTTATAGTTAAATTAGCCTATATAGTCAAGTTAACACATCCTATAAAATGAGAAAAATTATACTCTTCTTAATTTACTTTTTATTTCAACAAATAACATTTGCACAAAATGTAGATGAACTACAACAATCAAAAGATTTTAATCGTAAAGCAATAATACTAGCTTTAAAAGCTGATAAAGAATCTCTTTTTGTTATTAATGGAGTTGCTTTTATTTATTCTGACAGCTTAAAACTTGACATAGAATTAAATAAGATTAAACCAAATAATATTTCTAAAATGATTCTTTTTAAAAATACAGGAAAAATATCTCACCAAAGAAATGATTTAATTATCATTAAATACGCTGAAAAATAAATAATTAACTCTCGTAATAATTTATTAATCTATTTTATTTTTACTAACGTAAAATTATAATCTACAAATGGATATAGACTCGCTATTGCTTATGTTATTATTTATATTAGCATTTATTGGAATTCCTGTTGGAATTGGATTATTACTATATTTTATTCCTAAAAAACTTGGTTATCCTAAAATCGCTAAATATCTAATAATCTTATATGGAATTTTTGTTTTAACTATGGTTTTTTATACGATGTTTAGTGACGAACTATTCTCTAAAAACAGTGCAAAAGAATTAGTAGAAGAACAAAACATTAAATTAAAAGACGATTTCGAGTTATTAACAAATAAAAGTATGAGTACTATTGGAGATTACTATCATACTTTTACTCTAAGCATTTCCTCACAAGATAAACAAGAAGCTATAACTAGAATTAAAAACTCTGATAATTTCACATCTAACACAGACTCCATAGATACATTCATGTATCAAAAAGTTCAAAATAGATATTTTGGAAAAAAAATAATTCAAAATTATGGAACTGAAAGCTCTTTTGTTCGAGAATATTTTGAACCAAGTGGACGCGAAGGATATGCTCCTACATTTAGACGTATTAGTATAAGCAAAATAAATAATGAATTACAGTTTGAAGATATTGATTAACAGTATTACTTACATCAAAATCTTATTTTTTAAGTAAGCAATTTCAGAAAAACAGACTTCACAAAGCATCATAAAATCAAGTGTTTTTTCTCAAAAAAATGTATCTAAATCTTAAAAGGAAAATCTTAAAAAATTATCTTACTTTCGATGAGAAATTTTAACTGAATTTTACTCCAATAAAATATCAGATATAATACTAAATAAAACACTAAATGAAACACACTATTTACTTTATTGCATGCTCTACATTGCTACTTTTATCTCACACATTAATTGCCCAAAAAGATAAATTTAATTACTACATCGCTGGCGAAGATGGAAAACTTCAAATTCTGAATGAAGATGGAAAACCAATCACAAATGAAACTTTTAATTATATAGGAAGTTATTCTGAAGGAGTATTTCCAGTTGAAAAAGAAGGAAAATATGGTTTTATTAATAGCAAAGGAAAAGTTGTTATTCCATTAGAATTTGATTTTGCAAATGAAATGTATAAAGGCGTTTCTATAGTAAAAAACAAAGATAAATATGGTCTTATTAATAAAAAAGGAAAATATAAAATAAAGCCCGAATTAGAGGATGTCTATTTTGATAATTTAAAAGAAGGTATCATCACATTTTCAAAAGATGGATTAGTTGGTTTAATGGATAAAACTGGTAAAATTTTAATTCCTAATAAATTTGAAAGAATCAGAAAAATTGAAAATGGTTATGTTAGCTCCTTAAAAGACGGAAAATATGGGCTTATTGACCTTAAAGGTAACACTATTCTTCCTTTTCGTTACGCTTATTTAGCAGATTATAACAATGGACATTCATTATCTTTTAAAGAAACTGAAGACGGAAAAATGGGACTTATTGATATAAAAGGAAATGTACTTTTAGCGCCTGAATACGAATTTGTTTTTACACAAGATGACGGTTTTGTCTCGTTGAAAAAAAATGGTAAAAAAGGAATAGCTGACAAATATGGTAAAATTCTAATCCCAACTGAATACAAAGAGGATTATCAAACATTTAACGAAGGTTTAATACTATTAGAAAAAGACAAAAAATTTGGTTTTGCAAATGAAAAAGGAGAAATAACAATTCCACTTATTTATGATGATGCAAATGAATTCAGCGAAGGTCTAGCTCCTGTTCTGAAAGATGGGAAATGGGGTTATATTAATACAAAAGGAGAAACGATAATTGACTTTCAATTTGTAGGTGTTATGTTATCTTTTTCGGATGGATTTGCAGCTTATGGAAAAAGAAATTTTTCTTCTGGAGCACATTATACTTCTGATAAATGGGGAATGATTGATAAAAAAGGTAATATCGTAATAGACAATAAATACAATCGCATTGAAACTGGTTACAATGGAAATTTTATTATTGAGTTAGATGAAAAAAAATTGCTTATTAACAACAAAGAAGAGGTAATTACTGTCTTGAAATATGATGATCGTCCAATCATGATGGAACCGAATTAAAAACACATCTCAAATTAACACTAAAAAAGATGAAATGAAGAAACAATTCTACAATTACACGATACAATTTATTAAAGAAATAATTCCAGTAATTGCTGGTATTTTAATCGCTCTTTTTATTGATAATTGGAACAATGATAGGAAAGACAAAGCCTATATTAACCAAGTGTTTTATACGATTGACAGCGAATTAAAAGACTCTAAAGAAAGTATTATCGAAATAGTTTCTTTGCAAAAATCTTTAGTCGATTCTCTAGAGTTTTATTCAAATAATAATCAATTAAGTGTTATGGATGTTATAAAAAAAGCTGGAGGAGTTCATGTTGCACAAATAAAAACGAGTGCATGGAAATCTGTTTCTAATTATAAGATTGATTTAATCAGTTACAACAAGATCACAACACTTTCTAATATTGAAGAGCAAAAAGAGATTCTAAAAGATAAAAGTGAGTTTTTGTTGAATATGGCTTATTCTAATTTATATGAAAAGGATAAAAATAAAAAACAAACTGTAAAAATGCTTCTATTAGATATTATTCAGACCGAAAATACAATTCATAAACTGATAGATATTTATAACAAAAAATAGATTTTAAGAACCTCGTTAAATTTTTCTTTAACGAGGTTCTTTATTTTTCTGTTAGTCATTTTACTACTGTAGAAAAATCACTATTATTTATGATTCTGCATTTTTTTAGCGAACAAAAAAAGGTTATTTTTGTTTACAGAAATTATTTATAAAAGATGACAGTTCAAGAACTTCAAACACAAGTACAACAAACACGAAGAGATATTTTGAGAATGGTGCATGCCGTAAATAGTGGTCACCCAGGTGGATCATTAGGGTGTGCAGAATTTTTTACTGCTTTATATGGTAAAATCATGACGTATTCTACAGATTTCTCAATGGATGGAAAAGGAGAAGATTTATTCTTTTTATCTAACGGACATATATCGCCAGTTTTTTATAGTACTTTGGCTCGTTCTGGTTTTTTCCCAGTTAGCGAATTAGCTACTTTCAGAAAACTAGATTCTCGTTTACAAGGTCACCCAACAACTCACGAAGGTTTACCAGGAATTAGAGTTGCATCTGGTTCTCTTGGACAAGGTTTATCTGTTGCTTTAGGTGCTGCACAAGCAAAAAAACTAAACAATGACGATAAATTAATTTACACATTACATGGTGATGGTGAATTACAAGAAGGACAAGTTTGGGAAGCATTAATGTATGCTGCTGGTAAAAAAGTAGACAACATTATTTCTACGATAGATTATAACGGTCGTCAAATAGATGGAGACACAGATCAAGTATTACCTTTAGGAGATTTAAAAGCAAAATTAGAAGCTTTTGGATGGATTGTTTTAGAAGAAGAAAATGGAAATGATTTAGAGAAAATTATTGCTACATTAGAAAAAGCTAAAACATTAACAGGAAATGAAAAACCAGTTGCTATTTTATTACATACAGAAATGGGTAATGGAGTAGATTATATGATGGGAAGCCATTCTTGGCATGGTAAAGCTCCAAATGATGAGCAATTAGAAAATGCATTAGGACAAAATCCTGAAACTGAATTAAAGGATTATTAATACGATAATAAACTAACTATGAAAAATTTATTTTTTTCGCTTATAGCGCTTTGTTCTCTTACTACTTTCGGACAAGAAGCGTCGTATTCTTTCGACAAAAAATTAACGTATAAAATAAATGTTCCCGATGAATATTCTTCAATATTCACTACAAAAGAACCGATTTATTTTATTAATTACCTTTCTAAAAACGCATTATTAGGAACTGCAGAAGGTTTTGAAAGTTACACTAGCGGAGGAAATTTTAATAGAGAGTCGTTTTTCATCAATAACAATCGTTTTTTTGATGTTTATTCAAATTCTTTAGAAAATAGATTATCTATCAAAGCTCCTTACTATTATGAAGGAATTCCAGAAGAAAGTCTAAAACCTTATTCAGATAACTTGTTTGGACAATTTGAATCAATTAAAAATTTAAATTCATCAACAACCATCAATGGTTTTGCTTGTAATGAATATGAAATGACATCTAAAAACACAATAGAAACAACAAAATCTACATTGTGTATCGATGAAAAAAGTAAATTAGATAACGTAAGTTTCTTATTTCCTAAATCTAAATTAAAAGGTTTATTAGTAAGATTAGATGCTGGTGACTTTAATGGAATTACATTAGAAAAAACAGCAGAAGCTAATACTAAAGTGACTTTTGATGAGAAAAAAGAAATCGAAAGTTTCACTAAAAAATTAGCAGAGAAGAAAAAAGAATATGTGGCAAATAATAATTTTGCAGTAGATTCTGTTTATGCTGATTCTGCAATAGCAGCAGATTACTATACGCCAGATAACCGTTACGACGACCCTATAAATAGTTATTATTCTTATCAAACATCTGAAAATAATAATGTTAATACACTTTTTAATAATATAGCTTTATTAAATTATAGCTTAGTTTATAATGATAGTGATTATGATGGGAAACCAGACTATGATAGAAACACAGCTATAAAAGTTGCAGAAGCCTCTACAAAACAGTTAGTAAAACAATTTAAAAAGAGCAAATTAGCTACAAAAGAAGAAATAGACGAATTAAATAAAACTTTTAAAAAGTATTTTGATGATGCTAAAAAATTTAAATTAGAAGCTAATCCTAATTATGGTAATGATGCAATTGTAGATTCTGCCGCAGCAGTTGCTGATTATTCTTTAGCTAATTATTATGATCCATACGAGTCTACATACAAAACAACTGATACAAATATTATTGATTTAGCAATTGATAATCCTGATGTTTCAGACTTTTTAAAAGTAGCACCTGAACATTGTAAAAATTTAAATAACAGTATTCCTACATTTTCTGATAAAAACCTGAAGAAAGATCTTCACAATTATGTTGGTCAGGTATGTGATTTATACATTTACAATAGCGGAAGTGTTGGTCTTGTTGAGACTATAAACTCTATGCGAAAAAGTACTTTAGACATTATCAATAAATACGACAAAATATCTAAGGATGATAAAGAAAAATTAACAACTTTCCTAAACTCATTAGATTAAAAAATAAAGATTACTCTTTAAAAAATACAACAATGATAGATTTAACATACACAGAAAAAAAAGATACAAGAAGCGGATTTGGAGATGCATTAACAGAATTAGGTAGAACAAACCCTAATGTTGTTGCATTGTGTGCTGATTTAATTGGTTCTCTAAAAATGGATCAATTTATTAAAGAAAATCCAGAACGTTTTTTCCAAATAGGAATCGCGGAAGCAAACATGATGGGAATTGCTGCTGGTTTAACAATTGGTGGTAAAATTCCATTTGCAGGAACTTTTGCAGAATTTGCTACTGCTCGTGTTTACGATCAAGTTCGTCAATCTATTGCTTATTCTAATAAAAATGTAAAAATAGCTGCATCTCATGCTGGTTTAACATTAGGAGAAGATGGTGCAACACACCAAACATTAGAAGACATAGGATTAATGAAAATGTTACCAGGAATGGTTGTGATTAATCCTTGTGATTATAACCAAACTAAAGCGGCTACAATTGCTGCTGCTGAATATGACGGACCAGTTTATTTACGTTTCGGTCGTCCTGTTGTTCCTATTTTTACACCAGCAGATCAGAAATTTGAAATCGGTAAAGGTATTTTAATGAATGAAGGTTCTGATGTGACAATTGTCGCTACTGGACATTTAGTTTGGGAATCTTTAATTGCTGCTGCTGAATTAGAGAAAGAAGGAATCTCTTGTGAGGTAATTAATATTCATACTATAAAACCTTTAGATGAAGAAATTATCTTAAACTCTGTAAAGAAAACTGGAAGAATTGTTACTGCTGAAGAACATAATATTCTAGGAGGATTAGGTGAATCAGTTGCAAGAGTATTAGCTCAAAAATTACCTACAAAACAAGCTTTTGTAGCTGTAGAAGATAAGTTTGGAGAATCTGGAACTCCATTTGATTTAATGAAAAAATATGGTATTGACTCAACTGCCGTTATAGAAAAAGTAAAATCTTTATTATAAAAAAAGAGCTCAAAAAGAGCTCTTTTTTTATTTAATATAGGTTCTATTTTTCAGGTTGGTTAAGCCTAAAAACATGTGCTTACAAATATATTATACTAAAATCACACACACATACTCATAAATGAGTATATTTTGAGTATATTTAATATAATTTAATACTTTTTTCTCTATTACCTCTGAAAAATATTTTTTTATGCAAAAAGTATTAGCAAGTGACTATGTAAATATTATAAGGAAAATTTGGAATGAATGTGGAGCTAATATTACTTCAAATTCAATAAATGAAAGTGTTCATCATCTAAATAAAGTGAGAGATATTTATGAAACTTTAACAATAGGTGAAAGCTTTATATTTATTATTAATCATAAATCTGGAACATTTGATTATGTATCTCCAAAGTCTGAAAGTGTTTTAGGATATAAAAGTGATGAATATACAATAGAATTATCATTAGATTTAGTTCATCCTGAAGATTTAGGTTATGTTATTTCTATTCACAAACAAATTTATAATATAAATAAAAATATTATTCCTAAGAATAGAGCCTATTACAAATTCAATTATGATTTTAGAATGCGTGACTCAAAGGGAACAATAAAACAGATCCATGTTCAGCACTTCTTTCTTGAGTATAGTAAAGATTTTTTACCCATTAACTTTCTTTGTGTAATGACAGATATCTCTCATTTAAAAATTGGAGGAACACCAACGCTAAGTCTTTTTAATATCAAGAATGGTCTTAATAATATTCTAAATCAAAAAACCGCCCATATAATTCTTACTCAAAAAGAAAAAGAAATTGCTGACTACCTTATCAAGGGATACACTAGTCAAGATATTGCAGAAGCTTTAAATATAAGTAAACATACTGTTGATACACATAGAAGGAATATTCTAAAAAAGAATAATTGTTCTAATACTACAGAATTTTTTAGCTTATTCTTAGAATAGAAAATAGCAAGCCTATAAGCCGGGTTCTGTCATTACAATGTAATGCTTTGTCATTTATCTAGTATTTAAGTTACCTTAAACATCAATCTGCCTACCCCCCAGCAACGAGCGAGTAGCTCTTAACTGCTGGTATACATGGCATTGCTCCGCATAGAGTTTACCTGGTTTCACTACAGCCGAACTGTACATACTTTCTGTTGCACTTGTCCTCGCCTCTCGACGGACGGGCGTTACCCGCTATGCTACTCTTTGGAGCCCGGACTTTCCTCTTTAAATAAATTAAAGCGACAAAGCGGCTTGCTGCAACAAATGTAGGTTAAAACTAAACAAAATAAAAAGGCTTAAACAATAAATTGTCTAAGCCTTTTCTATAGTATTGATTTATAATTACTAAGATTTTTCTTCTTCTGTTTTTCCTTTAACAGTAATTTTTACGCCATCTTTTTCTTTATTCAATTCTAATAATAAAGAATCTCCTTCTGTAATTACAGCATTTATAATTTCTTCTGCCATAGGATCTTCAATATACTTCTGAATTGCTCTTTTCAATGGACGAGCGCCATATTCTTTATCAAAACCTTTTTCTGCTATAAAGTTTTTTGCATCATCTGTTAATTCTAGATGATAATTTAAAGCTGTTAAACGGTCTTTTAGACTTGATAATTCGATATCGATAATTTTCATAATATCTTCTTTTTTCAAAGAATTAAATAAAATAATATCATCAATACGATTTAAAAATTCTGGTGCAAAAGCTCTTTTCAAAGCAGTTTCAATTGTAGATTTAGCTCTTTCATCAGCAGAATCATTTTTCGCAGAAGTTCCAAATCCAACACCATCTCCAAAATCTTTTAATTGGCGTGTACCAATATTAGATGTTAAGATAATAATTGTATTACGGAAGTCAACTTTTCTTCCTAAACTATCTGTTACATGGCCATCATCTAAAATTTGCAATAAAATATTAAATACATCTGGATGCGCTTTTTCTATCTCATCTAATAAAATTACTGCATAAGGTTTACGACGAACTGCTTCAGTTAATTGTCCACCTTCTTCGTAACCAACATAGCCCGGAGGTGCTCCAACTAAACGAGATACAGCAAATTTCTCCATATATTCTGACATATCGATACGAATAAGAGCATCATTAGAATCGAAAATCTCTTTTGCTAATATTTTTGCCAACTGCGTTTTACCAACTCCTGTTGTTCCTAAGAAAATAAATGAACCTATTGGCTTATTAGGATCTTTTAATCCAGCACGATTACGTTGAATAGCTTTTACAACTTTTGCAACTGCTTCATCTTGCCCAATAACTTTTCCTTTCATTAAATCGCTCATTTGAGCTAATTTCTTAAGTTCTTTTTCTGCAACTCTATGCACAGGTACACCCGACATTAAAGAAACAACCTCAGCTACATTTTCATCAGTTACAGTCTCACGATTTTCTTTAGATTCTTGCATCCATTGTGCTTGAGCACGTTTTAAATCATTCTCAATTTGTTTTTCAGAATCACGTAAACGAGCTGCTTCCTCATATTTCTGAGATTTCACAACTTTAGATTTTTCTTCTCTAACTTCTTCAAGTTTAGCTTCAAGATCTAAAATTTCTTGTGGAACTTTTATATTCTTAATATGAACACGAGAACCTGCCTCATCTAAAGCATCAATTGCCTTATCCGGTAAAAAACGATCTGTAATATAACGTGTAGTTAAACTAACACAAGCTTGTAAAGCTTCGTCAGTATAATTAACATTATGGTGTGCTTCGTATTTATCTTTTATGTTATGTAAAATCTGTAAAGTTTCTTCTGGTGTTGTTGGTTCTACCATTACATTTTGAAAACGACGAACTAATGCTCCATCCTTTTCTATGTATTGACGATACTCATCCAATGTTGTTGCACCAACACATTGTAACTCTCCACGAGCCAAGGCTGGTTTAAACATATTTGATGCATCTAAAGAACCTGTTGCTCCACCAGCGCCAACAATAGTATGTAACTCATCAATAAATAAAATGATATCATCATTTTTTTCTAATTCGTTCATGATTGCTTTCATGCGCTCTTCAAACTGTCCTCTATATTTAGTGCCAGCAACTAAAGATGCTAAATCTAATGTTACAACACGTTTATTAAACAATACACGAGAAACTTTTCTTTGAACAATACGTAAAGCTAACCCTTCTGCAATTGCAGATTTACCAACTCCTGGTTCTCCAATTAATAATGGATTATTCTTTTTACGACGTGAAAGAATTTGAGAAACACGCTCTATTTCTTTTTCACGACCAACAACTGGATCTAATTTTCCTTCCTGTGCAATCGCCGTTAAATCTCGTCCAAAATTATCTAAAACTGGTGTTCTACTTTTAGATGTTGATTTATTAGCAGAAGAAGTTCTTTCGAAATCATTATCGGCATCACCTCCATCAAAAGATGGATTTTCTGCACGTGGTGTATGAATTTCTTCATCTTGAAATTGAAATTGAAACTCTTCTTTTACCGTATTATAATCAATATCTAATTTGTTCATCAATTTAGTTATCGGATCATTTTCATTACGAAGAATACATAATAAAAGATGTATAGTATTAACTGTTGGACTTTTAAATAACTTAGCTTCTAAGAATGTTGTTTTTAACGCTCTTTCAGCTTGTTTTGTCAAACTCAAATTTTTAATATGATTACCTTCAGTTTCCTTCGGTGGATTTAAGTTTTCTATTTTTTGACGCATTTCATCCAAGTCTACTTGTAATGCTTCAAGAACAGAAATAGCTTTTCCTTCTCCATCGCGGATAATTCCCAACAGAAGGTGTTCTGTTCCAATTTGATTGTGACCTAATCTCAACGCTTCTTCCTTACTGTAAGAAATAACGTCCTTTACTTGTTGTGAGAAATTATCGTTCATATTATTTAAGCTGTTTTAATCTTTAATAAATATAATTATTCTTCTTTAATATAGCACAAACTATGCCTTTGTCCGAATTGATTTGATGATTCCTTAAAATAAACAAATATTGTCTACTAATTTGAAAACAACTGACATTATTTCATATCAAATCTTAAAGAATTCATAACATTCAAGAAGTTTATAAAATCTAATGTCAACCATAAATTGGCTCAAACCTACCTCTAAGATAGAATTTTTAAACCATATATTTTTAATGATTATAAATTTTATGATGATTTTATTCATTTAAGAATTAGAAATTCTTTTCAAGATTTACTTCCAAACTATCAAAACCCAAAGTATATTTGGCTTTTATCATTAATAATTATTTCAATCATAAACAATGAATCCAAGAATAGAAAAGTGGACCCGTTATGAATTTTGGCCATTTTGGTTATTATACGGTCCGTTAACGCCTTGGTACATCTATAAAATTTTTAAAGCGGGAGCACCAGCCTATTTTTGCGCTACAAACCCTGGTATGAAATGGGGTGGATTTATAAATTATCCAAAAATTGATTTATTAAATCAGATTGATGAAGTTTATAAACCTAAAACTTTTTTCTTTGAAAAGTTTATTGCTCAAACTATTCCTTTCGAATTTCCATTTATTGCTAAACCAAATGTTGGAGAAAGAGGATTTAATGTAGAATTAATTAGAGATAAAATTGATTGGGAAAATTATTTACAACAAAATAATACTGATCTAATATTACAAGAGTATATAGATTTCCCTTTAGAATTTGGTGTATTTTACGTTCGTCTGCCAAATGAAGATAACGGAAAAATTATATCTATTACTGCTAAAGATTTTTTATCATTTACTGGCGATGGAAAATCTACCATAGAAGAATTAATCAGTCAGAATTCTAGAGCTTATTATCGAAAAGATTACTTATTAAAGAAGTTTAGAAAAGAATTAAAGCATGTTATTCCAGAAGAACAAACTATTTTAGCAGAACCTATTGGTAATCACATTAGAGGTACTACTTTTTTAGATGCTTCTCATTTAAAAACAGAATTGCTTGAAGAAAAAATTAATGAAATTTCTAAGAAAATTGATGGTTTTTATTACGGTAGAATAGATTTAAAAGCAAAAAGTCTAGAAGATTTTAAAAACGGAAATTTTGTCATATTAGAAGTTAATGGTGCTAATTCTGAAGCAACAATTATTTATGATCCTGATTATAATATAATTAAAGCTTACAAAGAAATTATTAGGCATTTAAATTACCAGCATAAAATTGCTATACAAAATAATAAACTAGGTGTAAAATGGACGGATTGGAAATTACTAGCAAAAGAATTGATGACTCGTTTCTAAATTTTGCAACAAACCACTTTTGTCATATTTTTTGAAAAGGAATAAAGATTGAAATGATTATTTTCAATAAATCTATTTTTATGAATTTTCCATTTCCAAAAAAAACAATTATTATTCCTCTTCTATTACTCCTTCCAATGTGGGTAATTTTTCTATTCCAAATAAATGGTTACGAAACAAATGGTTGTTATGGTGTAATTCCAAGAACTTTCGTCGGATTGAAAGGAATTCTTTTTTCTCCCTTATTTCATTCAGGTTGGAAACACATCATTAGTAACTCTATTCCATTAGCTTTTCTTAGTTTCTTAGCTTTATTAATGTATGGTAGATTGGCCTATTATGTTATTTTCTTTGGTTGGATAATTTCTGGAATGATTCTTTGGTTAATTGGAAATCCTCCTTTTTTAGATGATATTGCAAGTTGCCATATCGGAGCTAGCTCTATTGTATATTTATTAGCTTCTTTCATATTTTTTAGTGGTATTATTAGAAAAGAAAGAGGTTTAATGGCTATTTCACTTATTATTATCTTATTATATGGAGGTATGATTTGGGGAATGGTTCCTCAAGAAATTCTTCCACAATTAAAATCTGATGTTGGTAATAATCCTATATCATGGGAAGGTCATTTGAGTGGTTTTATTACTGGAGTATTTTTTGCCTACTTATTTAGACGAATTGGACCACAAAAAGAACAACCAAAATGGGACCAAGAGAATTATTACGATCCAAGAGAAGAACAACTTTGGCAAATGTACCAGGAACAAGAACAATTAAGAAATGAATATATTGAGTCTTTAGAAAATGAACCAAATGTTGAAAAAAATGATAAAGATTCTTTATTTTCATAAACTTTATTGATTGATAATCAAATACCTTTTATTTTTTACATAACCTTAATATTAGAAAATTATATTTACAATACTGATTTACAATCAAAAACAAACTTAAATTAGATTGATTATAAATAACTGTCGTTTTATCATTGTTTTACTATTTATTTTAAAATAGTTTTGCTTAAAATTAAACGCTTATGAGAAAAAATATATTCTATTTATTCATTTTACTATCTTCAGGTTCTGTTTTTGGACAAAATTGGAAGTTAGTAACTGAATCTGAAGCTTATCCTACAGCTAAATCTGAATACAAAGATAAAAGAAATCAAAAAATCTTTAAACTTGATCGTAAAACATTAGATGATAAATTAGTTAATGCTACGCCTCGAGATAAAGGAGGAGTTGGTACAGTTATCATTATGCCAAATACAAATGGAAATCTTGAAAGATTTGAAATTTGGGAAGCTTCTAATTTTTCTACAAAAGATCAAGCAAAATATCCTAATCTACGTTCTTATGTAGGAAAAAGTTTAGCAGATCCATCTTCTTACATTCGTTTTAGTACAGGACCTTCTGGAATTAGTTCTACTATTTTTAGAACTAATGATGTTTCAGAATTTTTAGAAACATATTCTACAGGTGGAAACTATTTTGAAATTCATCAAAAAAATACAAAAAATACATTCAATTGTTCAACACCAGAATTGCACAACGATGTAAATAAAGTTAACTCAGAAAGTAAAAAGACTGCTAAACTTAGTGCTCAAGAATTTAAAACATATCGTTTAGCTTTATCAGTTACAGGAGAATATAGTCAAGTATTTGGAGGAACTGTTGAAAAAGCTCTTGAAGCGATGAACAATACAATGACACGTGTAAATGGTGTTTTTGAAAAAGAAATGGCTGTTAATTTCGTGTTTGCAGACAACATAGAAAGCCTTATCTATCTAAATGCCAATACAGATCCTTATTCTAATTATAATGAAGGGTTAGATTATGATAGCCAATATGGTTACTATCCTCTTAGAGCAACTGTTTGGAGTGTAGAACTACAAAGAAACTTACGTGATAATTTTGGTGAAGCTAACTATGATATAGGACATTTATTTGGTCATAGAGGTGGCGGTGGAAATGCAGGATGTATAGGTTGTATTTGTGATACAGATTTTCCTTTAGGAAAAGGAAGTGGTTATACATCTCCTGGAAGTGGAGCTCCTAGAGGTGATTCTTTTGATATAGATTTTGTAGCACATGAAATAGGTCATCAAATTGGTGCTAATCATACATTTTCTTTTGATTATGAAAACACGAGGGCACAAGTACAAGTAGAACCAGGTAGTGGCTCTACTATTATGGGATATGCTGGTATAACAAATTATAATGTACAAAATCATTCTGATGATTATTTTACTTATGTAAGTCTTAAACAAATGCAAGATAATTTGAGTACTAAAGCTTGTGGTATATCTCGTCCTATTTTAAATACTGCACCTAAAATTGAATTAACAAAAGCAACATATACTATTCCTGTGGAAACAGCTTTCAAGTTAGATGCTAAAGTAATAGACAATGAAAATGATGAAGTTTTAATTAATTGGGAACAAAATAATACTGCTACATCATCACCATCTACTATTGGTGTAAATAGTAGAGTTAGAAGTACCAAAACTATCGGGCCAAACTTCCGTTCTTTTCAACCTGTTAAAGAAACTTATAGATATTTCCCTGCATTTGAGAGTATTCTAGCAGATAAATTAACAAGAGACGTTAGCGTAGAACCACAACCTGGAAGAAACGAACCAAATATTGTCGGAGAATCTTTAACAACTGTTGGTAGAACGTTCGATTTTACAGTTACTGCAAGAGATCATAATCCAGAAGGTCCTCAAAATGATTTTGGACAAGTAAGAGTGATTGTAGCTGCAAACACGACTCCATTTAAAGTTACTTCTCCAAATAGTGAAGAAAAAATTTATACGAATAGTTCTACTTTTGACGTAAAATGGGATGTTGGTACTACAAATATTGCTCCTATTGAAACTGCTAAAGTAAAAGTATCTGTTTCATGGGATGCTGGAAAAACTTTTGAAGAATTAGGTATTGTTGATAATAATGGAGCTGCAAGTTTCTCTATGCCTTCAAACGCTAAAAATATTACAGATGGTTATGTGATGATAGAAGCTGTAGATAATATTTTCTTAGCTGTAAAGAAATTTTCTAGTGAAGAAAAATTAGCTACAAAAGATTTAGAAACAGAAAAATTTAATATTTATCCTAACCCTTCTAATGGAAAATTTACAATAGAGCAAAAAGTGGCTGGTAAAGTAGCTCTAGAAATTGTAGATTTAAATGGTCGTGTTGTGTATACAGCTACAGATTCGTCTACAGGAAATTATAAAAAACATATTAGTACTAAACTATCTGCTGGTATTTATTTAGTAAAAATTACTTCTGCAAATGGAGAAAATACTACTAAAATTATTATTAAATAATACACAAGTTTTAATTAATATTAACTAATAAAAAAGCCTTCATATTTATAAATATGAAGGCTTTTTCTTTTTATAAAACTTTAATTACTTAAAGCTAGTATATTAAAAATGAATATTTAAAAAGGCATTCCAGGAATGTTTGGTAAATTTTCCTGAGCAGTCTTTTTTGCTTTATCAATAGCTTCAGTTTTTACTTGCTCTAAAGCTTTATTTAAAGTCATGACTAATAAATCTTCTATCTCTTCTTTCTCCATTCCATCTGCTAACTGAATGTCTTTTACTGTAGCTAATTTAGACATTGTTATTTTTACTTTTCCATCGTTAGATGTTGTCGTAAAAAATTCACTATCCAATTCAGTTTTTAGATCTGAGAATTTATCTTTAAATGAATTAATTTTCCCCATCATTCCCATGATGTCTCCAAAATTTCCAAACATTTTATTTATCTTTAGTTATTAATTATTCGTGTAATTTTTGCCAGATTAAATCTTTTAATTCTGTAATTCCTTTTCCTGTAACCGAAGAAATAAAAATTGTTTCAACATCTGTTGGTAATTGTAATTTTATTTCAGCTTCTAATTCATCATCTAACATATCTGATTTAGAAATAGCTAAAATTCTTCCTTTATCTAATAATTCTGGATTAAATTTTTGTAATTCGTTCAATAAAATTGAATATTCTTTAGCATAATCTTCTGTATCAGCAGGAATTAAAAATAATAAGTTCGAATTACGTTCAATGTGACGTAAGAAACGATGTCCAAGTCCTTTCCCTTCTGCTGCACCTTCTATAATTCCAGGAATGTCTGCCATAATAAATGACTGATGATTACGATAATCTACAATTCCTAAATTTGGAGTTAATGTTGTAAATGCATAATCAGCAATTTTGGGTTTTGCTGCAGAAACTGCAGAAAGTAATGTAGATTTACCAGCATTTGGAAAACCAACTAAACCAACATCTGCTAAAATTTTAAGCTCTAAAGTGATTTGTCCTTCCTCTCCTTCAATACCTGGTTGAGCATATCGTGGTGTTTGACGAGTTGCTGAACGGAAATGCCAGTTACCTAAACCTCCTTTTCCACCTTTAGCGATAATTAATTGTTGACCATCTTCTGTAATCTCTCCAATAATTTCTCCTTCTTCATCTCTCGCAATTGTTCCAATTGGAACTAATAAAATAATATCATCACCATCTGCACCAGTAGAACGAGACTTCCCTCCTCTACCACCATGCTGAGCTCTAAAGTGTTTTTTAAAACGAAACTCTAATAAAGTCCAAAGATTTACACTTCCGATAAGGATTATATGTCCTCCTCTTCCTCCGTCACCTCCATCAGGACCTCCTTTATCAATATATTTTTCGCGATGCAAACTTGCTGAACCCGCTCCTCCATGTCCGGCTCTACAATTAATCTTTACGTAGTCAACAAAATTTGATTGCATATTTCTTCTTTTTATTTAATAGTCTGCAAAAGTACAATTTCTAAACTTTATAATAAAATCTTATTTAATTTGTTTTGAACGAATACTTTACTTCAGTTTAAAAAAAATGATATACTTTTAGCTAATAATTAACACAATACATGAAAACAAACAATAATCTAGAGAAATTCTCATTAGAAGAATTACTACTGAAACAAAAGAAATTAAAAACAATTGTTATCGTTTTTAGTACAATAATGTTTGCAATTTCTATTTTTTTAGTCTATGTAGGAATTAAATCTAAAAATTACGCTTTATTAGCCATTGCATTTAGTGGGTCTTCTTCCTTATTTATATTATTTAGTCAACTTTCATTATTAAATAAAGAAATATTTTCTAGAGAAAATAAAAATCCAGAAAATGAAATTCAATAATCTAATTTAGAAATTACTACATTTTGATTATTCAATCTATTTGTAAATTAACAACGAATATCAAGCATTGTCCTGCTGAGCCTGTCGAAGTATCAGTTTAGCTTCTCATTGATTTAAAGTTATATGGATCCTGAAACAACATTTCGACAGGCTCAATGTGACAGTTTTGTATTTCAAATTACATTTAATCAACATGACAGGGATATTAGTAAAAACAACTTCATTTCCTGTTGGCGCTATACAAAATATTAAACTAAAAAAATAAATAATCAATTCTGATTTGATTAATTTTGTAGCATGTACAAACACATTAAACAAATACTATTTCAATTACAGCCAGAAGAAGCTCATCATTTTGTAATGAGAAATTTAAAAAATTATACTTCTTTTCCTGGTGTTGGAAAATTATTAGATAAAAAATATCAATACAATCATCCAAGTTTAGAGAGAGAAGTTTTTGGAATAAAATTTAAAAATCCTATCGGCTTAGCCGCAGGTTTCGATAAAAATGCCGAGTTCATAGAAGAATTGAACCACTTCGGATTTGGTTTTATAGAAATTGGTACTGTTACTCCAAAACCACAACCAGGTAATGATGCTCCAAGAATGTTTCGTTTAGTAGAAGATAAAGCTGTTATTAACCGAATGGGATTTAATAATAAAGGTGCTGATTTTGCTATAAAGAAAATTCAAGAATTAAAACATAGAGAACGATATATTATTGGTGGAAATATCGGGAAAAATAAAATTACACCAAATGAAGACGCTGTAGATGATTATATAAAATGTTTTAATGCTTTATTTGATTATGTAGATTATTTTGTTGTTAATGTAAGTTCTCCAAATACTCCTGGATTAAGAGATTTACAAGAGAAAGAACCACTTTTATATATCTTAAATTATCTGCAACAATACAATCAACAACACGAAAAGCCAAAACCTATTTTATTAAAGATTGCACCAGATTTAACAGATTCTCAATTAGATGATATTATCGAAATTGTTTTAGAATCTAAAATAGCTGGAGTTATAGCAACCAATACTACAATCTCTAGAGAGGGATTAAAATCTAATCCAGAAATTGTAAAAGAAACGGGTGGCGTTTCTGGAAAACCATTAACAAAACGTTCAACAGAAGTTATTAGATATCTTTCAGAAAAATCTAACAAAGCTTTTCCTATTATTGGCGTTGGAGGGATACATACAACTGAAGATGCTATAGAAAAATTAGAAGCTGGCGCAAGTTTATTACAAGTTTATACGGGATTTATTTATGAAGGTCCAAGTATTGTAAAAAATATCTGTAAAGGTTTGGTTGAAAAACTGTAAAATTCAAAAATTTAATAATACATATAAACGGTTTCGTAAATTTCGAAACCGTTTTATTTTTACAATAATATCTAACTGTATATTACGTTAATTACTAAATTAACACTTATATGCAGAAAATATTTTCTTTATGTGCTTTATTTCTAAGCATGTTTACTTTTTGTCAGTCTAAAAAAATGGTAATTACTGATGACATTCAGCGCTTTTGGAATGCCTACGATGTTATTGTACAAGAAAGTGATTCTATAAAACAAATTGAGTATATCAAAGAAATGTATATATCGAAAGGAACTCCTGGCTTATCAGCTATTATGCAAGCAAGAAATTATACCGCTGAAAGTTATATTTATACCATTCGTAATTATCCTAAATTTTGGAATTCTGTACGAAATAATACATTATCTGCTAATAACTATGCTAAGAGAATTGAAAAAGGATTAAAGAAATTTACTAAAATTTATCCCGAAGCTAAACCTGCAAAAATATATTTTACTATTGGTGCTTTAAGAACTGGTGGTACAACAATGCAAGATAAAGTTTTAATTGGTGCTGAGATAGCAATGACCGATACTAAGACTTATACTGAAGAAATTAAAAAAGACTTTCCTTATTTAATCGATTATTTTAAAACTAATCCTGTAAATGATTTAGAGTTTTTAAATGTTCATGAATATATACATACACAACAAAAATCAACAATAGGAAATTCTCTTTTAGCTCAAACAATGATGGAAGGTGTTGCAGAATTTTTAGCTGAAGTAACACTTAAAACTAAATCTCCAAATCCACAAATTGAATTTGGTTTTAAGAATGAAGAAAAGATTAAGCAAGAATATTCTAAAGAAATGTTTTCTCCTAATATTTACAATTGGTTATGGAATAGTCCTGACAACCAATTTAAAATGCGAGATTTAGGTTACTTTGTTGGATATGCTATTTGTAAAAAATATTATGAGAAAGCAGAGAATAAAAAACAAGCTATAAAAGATTTAATAGAACTGGATTATAATGACGAAAATGATTTGATATCACTTGTTGATCAGGCAAATTATTTTGATAAATCTATTATAAATTATAAGAAAGAGTATGAGAATAATAGACCATTTGTAACAAAAGTTGAGCAATTTGAAAATGGTAATCAAAACGTTGATTCATCAATTAAACAATTAACGATACATTTTTCTCAACCAATGAATAAAAACTTCCGTAGTTTTGAATTAGGTCCACTAGGTGAAAAACACTTAATAAGAATTATTAAAGTAATCGGTTTTTCTGAAGATGGGAAGAGTTTAACTTTAGAAGTTAATTTAGAACCAAATAAACAACTTCAATTAATTATTGATAGAGGTTTTAGAAATACTAGTAATTATCATTTAAAACCTTATTTAATTGATATAAAAACTAATAAATAAACAAAAAGGTTTCTAATTAGAAACCTTTTTGTTTATGATATAATAAGAAAATTATAATACTTCTCTTATTGCTGTGTTCAATTTTTCTGTAATCTCATCAATAGAACCAACTCCATCAATTTCAATCCATTTTCCTTGTTTTTTGTAGTGTTCTGCTACAATTGCAGTTTTTTCGTAATATTCTGTAATACGATCTCTGATAATTTTTTCATCAATATCATCAGCGCGTCCAGAAGTTTTACCTCTATCTAATAAACGTTCAACTAGGATTTCATCATCAACAACTAATGCTAATGTAATAGAAACTTCGTTATCGTATTTTTCTGCCAAGATTTTATCTAATGCCTCCGCTTGAGCTGTTGTGCGTGGATAACCATCAAAAATATATCCGTTTGTATTAGGATTATTATCCAAATGATCGATCAACATATTTGTTGTCACCTCATCTGGTACTAAATGCCCTTTATCCATATAAGATTTTACCAAAGCACCTAATTCAGTTTCGTTTTTTAAATTGTAACGAAATAAATCTCCTGTAGAGATTTGCGGAGTTTGATATTTTTCTTCTAAGAATTTAGCTTGTGTTCCTTTACCACTTCCAGGAGGGCCGAACAATACAATGTTTAGCATTTTGTTTTAATGTTTTATTTGATAAATATCTGGTAAATTTCTTCCAAGTCCATCATAATCTAATCCATAACCAACAACAAATTTATCAGGAATTGAAATCCCTACTAAATCAACTTTTAAGTCTTTGTTATAAGCATCTGGTTTAAATAATAATGTTGCAACTTTTAAAGACTTTACCTTTTTCTCTTTTAAAATTCTGTGCAATTCTACTAAAGTATTACCTGTATCAACAATATCCTCTAAAATAATTACATGACGATCTTCAACACTCATTGGTATGTCCATCTCAATTTGAACTGTTCCTGTTGACTCTGTACCTTCGTAAGATTTTAGTTTTAAAAATGAAATTTCACATTCACCTTGATATTGTTTTAAGAAATCGCTGAAAAACATTACAACTCCATTTAGAACACCGACAAAAATTGGTCTTTCATCTTTATATTCTTCATAAACTTCGTTTGCCATATTTTTAATGGCTTGTTCTATTTCTTCAAAAGCGATGTACGGTACGAATTTTTTACCGTTAATTTCTATTTCTTTCATTGTTTGAGATATTCAAATATATACTTTTTTTTGATAATGTCTAATAACTTTATCAATTTCTTAAATCGTCATCGAGAAAATTCGAGTTTCTGGTTGATTGTCTATCATCCTTTTATCGAATGTCATACATACATTACGAACGTATGGACGCCCCTCTTCCTTAACTATTAAACCGTTTTCTTTAAACTCTATTAAACCATCATCAATCATGTCTTCTAACATTATTTTGATTCGTTCAATATTATTAATTTGCATTTTTTCTTCTTCCCAAGATGTTTCTAAATTACACATTAGGTTTAGAATATGTTTACGCATTGTCAAATCTTCTTCGGATAATATATGTCCTTTAAAGACTGATAATTCTCCACTGTGAATTGATTTTTCGTATTCTTCTACAGTTTTTTCATTTTGAGCAAAACTATACCAAGAATCACTAATAGAAGAAACTCCTAAACCAACCATTAATTGAGTTTTAGATGAAGAATATCCCATAAAATTACGGTGTAAAGTATGGTTCTTCATAGATTGGTACATAGAATCGTGTTCTAATGCAAAATGATCCATTCCTATTTCAAAATATCCCATTTCTTCGAACATTCTTTTCCCTTCTTCGTATAATTCTCTTTTTTGTTCTGGTGAAGGTAAATCTTCATCTTGAAAACCGCGTTGACCAACTCCTTTTATCCAAGGCACATGTGCATAACTGTAAAATGAAATACGATCTGGGTTTAATGATTTTGTTAGATTAATTGTTTCTGTCATACCTTCTAATGTTTGATGAGGTAAACCGAAAATTAAATCATGAGAAACCGAAGTAAAACCTATTTCGCGTGCTTCTTCTGTCGCTTGCTTTACATTTTCGAATGGTTGAACACGATTAATTGCTTTCTGTACTTTTAGATCATAATCTTGTACACCATAAGAAATTCGTTTAAATCCTAAATCATACAACATTTGTAAATGTTCTCTTGTTGTATTATTAGGATGTCCTTCTAAGCTAAATTCATATCCATCTGCAACATCTGCATATTCAAAAATTCCATCCATTAATTTTTTCAAATTTTCTGGAGAGAAGAAAGTTGGTGTACCTCCTCCTAAATGAATTTCTTTTATTTTTGGTCGAGATGAAAATAAATCTATATACAATTTCCATTCTTTTAGAACTGTATCAATATATGGTATTTCTACAGAATGTTGTTTTGTAATTCTTTTGTTACATGCACAAAAAGTACATAAAGCTTCACAAAATGGTAAATGTATATAAAGTGATATTCCCTCAGCTTCATTACTTTCATCAAATGATTGTTGAAAGGTTTCTATCCATCGTTGTTTAGAAAAGCTATCATTGTCCCAAAATGGTACAGTTGGATAACTTGTATAACGTGGTCCTGGAATATTATATTTCTGAATTAAATTATTCATATCTAAAAAATTAAAAATACTTAATCATTAGATTAAGTATCATTAATAAATTATTATTATTTTTTATAAAATTGCTTGACGTACTCTAACTAATTTAGTCATCAATCCTTCTAATAAATCTAATTGTAGCATATTTGCCCCATCGCTTTTTGCATTTTTTGGATCTGGATGAGTTTCGATAAAAATCCCATCAGCACCAACAGCAATACCTGCTTTAGCAATTGTTTCAATCAATTCTGGCTTACCTCCAGTAACACCAGATGCTTGATTAGGTTGTTGAAGAGAGTGTGTTGTATCTAAAATAACTGGTGCATAATTTTGCATTACAGGAATTCCTCTATAATCAACTACTAAATCTCCGTAACCTAACATTGTTCCTCTTTCTATAATGGCAACATTTTTATTACCCGAATCAATTACTTTTTCTACTGGAAACTTCATTGCTTCAGGAGAAAGAAACTGTCCTTTTTTTAATGTTACATGTTTACCTGTTTTAGCCGCAGCAACAACTAAATCTGTTTGACGAACTAAAAACGCAGGAATTTGCAAAACATCTACATAAGCAGCTGCAAGTTCGGCATGAAAAGGCTCGTGAATATCAGTTGTTGTAGGAACATCAAATGTTTCTCCAACTTTCTGAATAATTTTTAATGCTTTTTCATCTCCAATTCCTGTAAAACTATCAATACGAGAACGATTTGCTTTCTTAAAAGATCCTTTAAATATATAAGGAATCTCTAATTTATTAGTAATTTCCACTACTCTTTCAGCAATTCTCAAAGCCATATCTTCATTTTCAATAGCACATGGACCAGCTATTAAGAAGAAATTTGACGAATCTTTGTGTTTTATTTTTGATAAAGTTTCTATCATTGTGCAAATTTACACAAAGTTATCGACTTATTTTTTATAATTTTGCCAATACTTTATCATTCTTATTTATCATTCTATGGATTTTTTATCAAACATAGGTTTTGCCGATATTTTCGGTTATTTAGCATCGGTATTTATTATTTTAGGATTCTTTTTTTCTAAAATAACAGTAATACGTATTATTAATGGAATTGGATGTATTTGCTTTGTTGTTTATGCTTCTATGATAGAGGCTTGGCCAGTTCTTATACCAAATGCAATTTTATTCTTAGTACAAGCTTATTATCTTGTATTTAAACCTGGAAAGTAATTTAAAAACATTTTAAATTGAAAATTCTATCTGCAGTTCTAAATAATATCGAGACCGATCAACGATTAGATAAAGTTTGTAACTCATTATTAAAATTTGGATATGATGTCGAATTAATTGGTGCAACATTATATAGTAAACCAGTTTTAAACAAATTATATGTGACACATTTGATTGAAATGAAAAATCAATCAACCATGAAAAAGTATATAGAATTCAATTTTAAATTATTTTTTACTTTATTAAAAAAAGCAGATAAAAAAACTATTTTACTTGCAAATGATTTAGATAGTTTATTACCTTTTTATTTGATAAGTAAAATCAAAAAGTTACCTCTAGTTTTTGATAGTCACGAGATTTACTCTGAACTACCTTCTTTGTACAATCGCCCAAAAACTAAAAAAGTATGGAAAGTATTAGAAAAATTTCTTCTTCCTAAGATTAAATATTTTTATACTGTTAGCGATGGTTATGCTAATTGGTTTAAAAAAGAATATAATGTTAATCCATCTGTGATTAGAAATGTTCCTAATCGCATAAAATTTAACGAAAATCAAGATTTTATCTTCTTTCAACTGCCAGAAAATTCTAATAACGAAAAAATTCTTTTATATCAAGGCGCCATTAATATTAGCCGTGGAATTGATAAAATGATAGAAGCATTTACTTCTATTAATAATTGTCAATTTTGGATTGCTGGAGATGGTCCTAAAAAACAAGAATATGAACAATTAGTAAAAGATTTAAATTTAACTGATCGCATTCATTTTCTTGGTAGTATTCCGCCAAAAACATTAAAAACAATTACTCCTTTAGCTGAAGTTGGAATGAGCTTGGAAGAAGATTTAGGTTTAAGCTATCGATATGCTTTACCTAATAAATTATTTGATTTTGTACAAGCAAAGGTTCCTGTACTAGCTACAAATTTACCTGAGATAAAACAAACTGTCTTGGATTATAAAATAGGAAAAGTAATTGATAATCATACACCACAACATCTTGCTATTAAATTGCAAGAAATGTTAGCTGAAGGAAAAATAAGTTACCAAGAAAGCTTAGCAATAGCTGCTAAAGAGCTTTGTTGGGAAAATGAAGAAATAAAATTAAAAGCTATTTTTGAACAAATTAAAAAATAGATAAAACTTTAATATTATAATTAACTAAAAATTTGTTTCAAAATAATTTCTGCATTCAATTTATTATTCAAATAATGTTCAAGTGTATCAATATACTCATTTGAAACTGTAAAAGGTTGATTTTTTAATTTATTAATAGCTTCAATTAATTCAGATTTATTCGAAACTTTTGTACATAAATTACTAATCACCTCATCATCTATTACATTTTTGTTGATTATAGAGAAGCGACTATTAAATAAAGCATTAATTATTTTGAGCTTTGTTCCAGATTCTTGAAATGACCAAGATACGTTAAGATGTGCATTTTCAAAAAGTTCTTTCAAATGATCGAAATCTTTTAATTTGACAAATTTTATATGATCAAAATTTTGGATTTTAGATTTCACCCACTCCTCTTTGGTCCCTGATGCAATAACAAATGGATAATCAATTTCTTTAAAAACATCAATTAAAAAACTTACAACCTTACGATTATCTGAAGTTCTTAGATCACCATGATACAGAGCAAATTTTCCTTTCTCACTTAATAATTGAAATTCTTTATTTCCATGAAAAACAGGTATAAACTTTCCTTTATTAAATTTTTCTTTGGTATAATTTTGTTCAAATTTTGAGATTGTAAAAACTTCATCAAACTGATCAATTATTTTTTCGTAATCAATGTATTTTTTCGACTCAATATTATACAATGCTTTTTTTATAATATTTTTCTCGCTTCTAGCTAAACCAGAAAAGTAATTTTGTTCTATATTATGTAATCTCAGATACTTTGGATAGTCATCTAAGCTATATTTATTCAATATAAAAGTTGTTTTTAAACTTTCGAAAAAAATAGGTGCTTTTAAGCTTTTTATTCTCTCATAAAATAATTTACTATCCCTTGATCTTACAGATAAGGGATATTTCTGAAAAATATAATATGGTTTTTGATGTATAGGATAAAAGTAGACATTTTTAGCATATTTTTTAAAAACATCAACATCACACTCCTTAAAACCAAACAAATGCAAATGAATTTCGACATCAAAATGACTAAATGCTTTTAATTTATAAAAAACATCTATAATACCTCCATAATTAGGAGGATAAGGAACATCCATACTAACAAAATGGAGGTCTTTACCTTGATACATATTATTTGATTATATTGTAATGAAGGATAATTTAAGGTAATTTATTAAAAAATCACACTTAAGATAGGTCATATATTTATTCAGTAATTGCTTCTGTTACCTCAAACAATCTACCTTCCTCGCATCTAACTTTACGAGCAGGATAACGACGAATAATATCATAATCATGTGTTGCCATTACAACTGCACAATTATTTTGTTTTGAGACAGACAATAATAAATCCATAATATCATTAGAAGTTTCTGGATCTAAATTTCCTGTTGGCTCATCTGCTAAAATTAATTCAGGATGATTTAATAAGGCTCTAGCAATAGAAACACGTTGTTGCTCTCCACCAGAAAGTCTAAAAGGCATCATTTTCTTTTTAGATAACATTCCTACAGAATCTAAAACTTCATCAATACGTTTTTCTATTGATGCTTTATCTTTCCAACCTGTTGCTTTTAAAACAAAAGTTAGATTTTGTTCAACTGTACGATCAGTTAATAATTGGAAATCTTGAAAAACAATTCCTAAATGTCTTCTCAAATCAGGAATTTTACTTGTTTTTAGAGATTTTAAATCCATTCCAACTACAGCTCCTTGACCAGATTGTAATGGTAAATCTCCATAAAGTACTTTTAATAAACTACTTTTTCCACTTCCCGTTTTCCCAATAAGATAAACAAACTCACCTTGTCCCAAGGAAAAATTAACATTTGATAATACTAAATGATTTCTTTGATATATAGATGACTGAGTTAACTCAATTACATTTTTAGCTTCCATACTTTTTTACAGTCTTTAGAACAAATGTAAAAAAAAAGCTTGAAAGAAAGACCTTCAAGCTTATTTTTTATGAATTGTAGCGATTATCTCTTAGCTCTTACGGCACTAACAGTTAATGCTTTTCTTCCTTTCTTTCTACGAGACGCTAATACTTTACGTCCGTTTTTTGAAGCCATACGCTCACGGAATCCGTGTTTGTTTCTTTTCTTTCTGTTACTTGGTTGAAATGTTCTTTTACTCATCTTTACAAAGTTTTATCCATTACTCGAATGGGGTTGCAAATATACAGTTAATATTATTAATTCAAAAATCAAATTTAGAAAATTACAAAAAAAATGAATTAATAGTAAACCGTGTCCGTTCTACAATTTGTAATTTTCGAAGTGCAAATATAAAAACTTTTTTCTGTTAAACAAGATAAATTAAAACAATAAGTTTCTAAACTTATCAACACTTTTAAATATAAGTTCCAATGGAAGGGAAAAATAATACTTAAAAGTTTCATAAAACATCAAATATCTTCTATTTATCACTCTTTTTTTAGCTTTAAATTTGTATATTAGCCACCTTATTATATCAAAACAATATGACTGAAGGAGAAAGACTAATCCCAATAAATATTGAGGATGAAATGAAATCCGCTTACATCGATTATTCGATGTCGGTAATCGTATCTCGTGCGCTTCCGGATGTACGTGATGGTTTAAAACCTGTACACCGTAGAGTTTTATTCGGAATGTATGAATTAGGTGTTTTTTCTAATCGAACTTATAAAAAATCTGCACGTATTGTAGGAGAAGTTTTAGGTAAATTCCACCCTCACGGTGACAGTTCAGTTTACGATACAATGGTACGTATGGCGCAACCTTGGTCATTACGTTACTTACTAGTGGACGGACAAGGTAACTACGGATCTGTAGATGGTGATCCACCAGCTGCAATGCGTTATACCGAAGCTAAGCTTCAAAAAATATCAGATGAGCTATTAGCTGATTTAGATAAAGAAACAGTCGATTTTCAATTAAATTTTGACGATACAATTCAGGAACCAACTGTATTACCTACTCGTGTACCTAACTTATTAGTTAATGGAGCTTCTGGTATCGCTGTTGGTATGGCTACTAATATGGCACCACATAACTTAACAGAAGTTATTGATGGTACAATTGCTTACATCGACAATCGTGATATTATGATTGACGAGTTAATGCAATATATTAAAGCACCAGACTTCCCAACTGGAGGAACAATCTATGGTTACGATGGTGTAAAACAAGCATTCGAAACTGGACGTGGACGTGTTGTTTTACGTGCTAAAACAAATTTTGAAGAAGTACACGGACGTGATTGTATCATTGCAACAGAAATCCCTTACCAAGTAAATAAAGCAGACATGATTGCTAAAACTGCTGAATTGGTAAAAGATGGTAAATTAGATGGTATTTCTGAGATTCGTGACGAGTCTGACCGTAAAGGAATGCGTATTGTTTATGTTCTTAAAATGGACGCTGTTCCTAATGTAGTATTAAACAAACTTTTTAAATATACTCAATTACAATCATCTTTTAGTGTAAATAACATTGCTTTGGTTAAAGGAAGACCAGAACAGTTAAATCTAAAAGATATGATTTATCATTTCGTAGAACACCGTCACGAAGTAATTGTTCGTCGTACGGAATACGAATTGAGAAAAGCACAAGAAAGAGCACATATCTTAGAAGGTTACATGAAGGTAATCGGAACACAAGATGACTTAGATCGTGCAATAAGAATTATTCGTGAATCTGCAACACCAGATGAAGCTCGTTCTGGATTAATGGAAGCTTTTGGCTTATCAGAAATTCAAGCACGTGCAATTCTAGATTTACGTTTACGTACTTTAACTGGTCTTGAAATTGATAAGATCCGTGAAGAATACGAAGAAATCATGAAAATGATTAATCATTTAAATGAGATTTTAGCAAACGAAGATTTGCGTATGCAAATTATCAAAGATGAGTTATTAGAAGTTCGTAAAAAATATGGTGACGAACGCCGTACAGATATTAATTATGCTGGAGGTGATTTAAATATTGAAGATTTAATTCCTGATGAGAATGTTGTATTAACAATTTCTCATATGGGATATATTAAACGTACACCACTTTCTGAATACCGTAAACAATCTAGAGGAGGTGTAGGTAATAAAGCTGCCACAACACGTGACGAAGATTTCTTAGAATATATCGTTTCTGCATCTAATCACCAATACATGTTATTCTTTACAGAAAAAGGAAAATGTTATTGGATGAGAGTATACGAAATACCAGAAGGTTCTAAAACTTCTAAAGGTCGTGCAATACAAAATTTAATTAATATTGAGCCAGACGATAAAGTAAAAGCTTATATCCGTACGCACGATTTAATGGACGAAGAATACGTAAATAATCATTATGTAATTATGGTTACTAAAAATGGTATCATCAAGAAAACATCTTTAGAAGCCTATTCAAGACCTCGTTCAAATGGTATTAATGCTATTACAGTCCGTGAAGGTGATACTTTATTAGAAGCTTTATTAACAGATGGAAAATCACAAATTATGATTGCTTCTCGTTATGGTAAAGCTATTCGTTTCGAAGATGAAAAAGTTCGCCCAATGGGACGTACTGCTTCTGGAGTTCGTGGTATTAATTTAGGTGATGCAGAAGATAACGAAGTAATCGGAATGATTGTTGTTTCTGATGTTGAACAAGAAACAGTTTTAGTTGTTTCTGAACAAGGATACGGAAAACGTTCTTCTATTGAAGATTATCGTGAGACTAATCGTGGTGGTAAAGGTGTAACAACATTAAATATTACAGATAAAACTGGTAAATTAATTGCGATACAAGCTGTAACAGATGAAGATGATTTAATGATTATCAATAAATCTGGAGTTGCAATTAGAACTGGTCTTGATGAAATTCGTGTAATGGGACGTGCAACACAAGGTGTAAGATTAATCAACTTGAAAAAGAATGATGAAATTGCTGCTGTTGCTAAAATCGCTGTCGAAGAAGAATTAGAGGACGAAGTAGAACTTGATGAAGAAGGGAATCCAATTATAATCGAAAACGAAAACAAAGAAACTCAAGCTGAAGAAAATATAGCTGAGGATCCAAATAATGAATAATCATGAAAAAATTATTATTTAGTTTAGGTTTAGTTTTAGCAATGACAACTTCATTCGCTCAAACAAATACAGAAGAATTAACAACAGAACCATCTGCTTTAGCTGAAAAATATAACAAATCAGCAAAAGACAATTTAGCAAAAGGTGATGTAACAAAAGCTAGTCAAGATTTAGCTAAATTAGCTAAATACGAAAACGGAAAAGTTTGGCAAGTAAAAAATAAAGATTCTAAAAAAGATGAATTTTATTACTCTCAAGCAGATGTAGACAAAGCTGTTGCTGGAGGTAATTATGCAAAACCAAAACAAGTTGATTTACAACCAAAATACGGTTTTCTTTTACAGTCAGAAGTTTCTAACTTGGCAAACAAAGAATTAGATGGTGCTAACAAAGCTATGGAAGCTAAAAAATTCCAAGAAGCTGGTGCAAAATTCTTAAATGTTTATAGCTTAGTTGAGGCTTTAGGTACAAAAGAAGAAATCTATAAATATCAAGCCGCTATTTGTTTTTACAATGCAAATGATTTCGATAAATCATTAACTATTTTAAAAGAATTAGCTGCAAAAGATTTTACAGGAGTATCTGCAAATCAAACAAAAAACTACAACAGAGATTTATATGTTTTAGCATTAAATGGTTTATATACTGCTAAAAAATATGATCCTATTGTAGAAGAAGCAACTGCTAAATATCCAAATGATGCAGATATTAACTCTATTGCTACAGGAATTTATCAAGTTTCTGGAAATGGAGATAAAATGCGTCAACGTATTGAAGAGGCTATTAAAATCAGTCCTAACGACGGTCAAAACTATTATAATTTAGGTGTTTTATATTTAGATGATGCATCAAAATCTGAGGAAGCTAAAAAAATGTTTAAAAAAGCGATTGAATTAAATCCAAAACATTTAGAGGCTTATAATAATTTAGTTTTAGCAATCTTAAGACCAGATAAAGATATTGTTGAAGTAATGAACAATAACTTAGGAAGCTCTAAAAAAGAAAAAGAAACTTACAATGCTAACGAAGCAAAACGTAAAGCTATTTTCTCTGAAGCGGTTCCTTTTCTTGAGAAAATGTACGAAATAGATCCAACTAATCGTGTTGTTATTCGTAATTTAATTCAAGCAAATAAAACTTTAGGTGACGATAAAAAAGAAACTTTTTATCGTGATGCTGAGAAAAAATTAGTAAAATAAAGTTATTACCATAGAAGTAAAAAGCTGCTCTCATTTTATGAAAGCAGCTTTTTTTTATTTTTTTTTTATTTTTCTTTAATTTTTAATTAATGAAATAAAATTCTAGAAATTCCAATTTCTTAAATCTGGTAAAAAATGGTGCGCTGTTAAATCATAACGAACTGGGACAATAGAAATATATCCTTCTGCAAGTGCTTTTTCGTCTGTATCTTCTCCTTTATCAAGATTTTTAAACTCTCCGCTCATCCAATAATAAACTCTTCCACGAGGATCTTCTCTCCTATCAAATTTTTCTTCCCATTTTGCATCAGCTTGTCTACAAACTTTTATACCTTTAATATCAAATTCTTTTAATTTTGGAATATTTACATTAAGCACAATCCCTTTTGGTAATTTATGTTCTAAAACTTGAGCAATAATTGTTTTTATAAATTTTTCTGATGCTTTAAAATCTGCATTGTAAGAAAAATCAGCCAAAGAAAAACCAATTGCAGAAATCCCTTCTATACCTGCTTCTACAGCTGCAGACATTGTTCCCGAATAAATAACATTTACAGAAGAATTAGAACCATGATTAATTCCAGAAATGCATAAATCTGGTTTACGAGGTAATATCTGAGAAACGGCTAATTTAACGCAATCTACTGGTGTTCCAGAACACGCATATTCTTTTATTCCTTCATCAACTTCTATTTCATCACAAAAAAGAGTAGAATTTAATGTTACTGCATGTCCCATTCCACTTTGTGGACTATCTGGAGCAACAACATAAACTTCTCCAAATTCTTTTGCGATATCAATTAAAGCTCTGATTCCTGGTGCAGTTATACCATCATCATTTGTTACTAAAATTAGCGGTTTTTCCATATTTTATGATTACTTTTATTTATCTTTTTTACAAATGTAAAAAACTTCCTTCTAATTTCTTTTTTGTTTTATATTTGAAGGACGCTTAAAATTATTAATTCAATAACAACAACGTAATATGTTAATTAAAAAAACGTATGTTTTATTATCGTTTTTATCAATGAGTTTACTTGCTTTTTGCTTTTGTAAACCTATGTTAGATAACGGTGATGACAAAGAAAAGTTAATTGTAAAAAACACAAGGAATACATTAACTTATCTTCACTACAAACCAGCAACGATAGATGATAAATTTTCAGAAAATGTATTCAATAAATATTTAGAGTTTATTGATCCAAGTAAACGTTTTTTATTACAATCTGATTATGATTTATTCAAAAAAGATTATCACAATTTAGATGATTATTATAAAACAGAAAATTTAAGTTTTTATAATTCTACTGTAGATACAATTTACAAACGTATTGAAGAAGCTGAAAAATATTCTATGGAAGTTTTATCAAAACCTATTGATTTCAATAAAAAAGAAAACTTTAGTATTGATTATAAAACATCAAAATATGCAAAAGATAAAGCTGAAGCAAAAGATTTATGGAGAAAATACCTTAAATACAATGTAATGCTAGAAATTATTTCTTTACAAGATGAATTAAAAGGTGATAAGAAAGATTCTTTAGCGAAAAAAGCTCCAAAGGATCCTTTGGCTGATGTAAAGAAAAAGATACAAAAAGATACACCGTTTCCTGAGGTTGAAAAAATAGCTCGTGAAGAAACGAAAGATTTAATCTCTGATTATTTCAGAAGAATTAAACAAACAAAAAGAGAAAATTATTTCTCTATTTACATGAATGCTATTACTGAGCAGTATGATCCACATACTACTTATTTTTCTCCTACAAGTAAAGAAGATTTCGAATTCGAAATGTCTGGACAATTAGAAGGGATTGGAGCAAAATTACAAGATAAAAAAGGATATGCTACAATTGCAGAATTGGTAATTGGTGGACCTGCTTGGAAAGATGGTAAATTAGAAGTTGGAGATCAAATTATAAAAGTTGCTCAAGGTAAAAAAGGAGAAGCTAAAAATATTGTTGGAATGCTTTTAAGCGATGCTATTCGTTTAATTCGTGGTAAAAAAGGAACTGAGGTTGTTTTAACTGTAAAGAAAAAAGATGGTTCTCAACAAACAATTTCATTAATTCGTGATGTTATTGAGTACGATGAAGTATTTGCACGCTCATCTGTAATTACAGACGAAAAAGGTGATAAATATGGAATGATTTATTTACCAGAATTCTATACGCCACTTGGAAAAGATAATGGTCGTTATCCATCTGAAGATATCAAAAAAGAGATTGAAATCTTGAAAAAAGAAAATATCAAAGGACTTATTTTTGACGTTCGTAACAATGGTGGAGGATCTTTAGAAGAAGTTATTAAAATCTCTGGATTATTTATTAACCAAGGTCCAGTTGTACAAGTAAGACGTAGTGATGGAATGTTAAAAATACATGAAGATAAAGATCCTGCTATTTCTTATGATGGTCCTTTAGTTGTTATGGTAAACGAGCTTTCTGCATCTGCATCTGAGATTTTTGCTGCTGCAATGCAAGATTATGGAAGAGCAGTTATTGTTGGTTCTCCACAAACATTTGGAAAAGGAACTGTACAAACTATCTTACCATTAGATCGTCAATCTGGAAGTGACGAATATGGAGCTGTTAAATTAACAATTCAAAAATTCTACCGTGTAAATGGAGGTTCTACTCAATTAAAAGGAGTTCAGTCTGACATTTCTATGGTGGATCAATATACATACGAAGATATTAACGAAGGTGCTAGACCAGAAGCTTTAAATTGGGATCAAATTAAACCATTGGTAATTGCAAAATGGCCAAAATCATTTGATTTAGAAAAAATTAAAGCAAACAGTAAAGCGCGTTTAGCAAACAATGCTCATTTAAACTTAATGAATGACAGCTACAAATTCATCAAATCATTAGAAGATGTAAAAGAAATTCCATTAAATTTAGAAGATTATAAAGTTTATCGTAAAACACGTGAAGATAAAATCAAAAAATTTGAAGCTTTAGATAAATACAAGAATAGCTTTAAAATTTCAATGAATCAAAACGATTTAGTTACAACAAAAACTGATACAGTTTTAAAAGCTAAACGTAACAACTGGTTCAAAGGATTACAAAAAGATTTTTATTTAAACGAAGCGGTTAACGTTTTAAGAGATATAAAATAATGAAACAAGAAAACGGTTCATTTTCACAAATCGTATTCAATAAATTAAGAAAGAACACACTTGGTGTTCTTTCTTTTTGCGTTATAATAATAGCAGCAATTATTTCTATCTTTTCTTATCTTTTTGCGTCAGACAAAACAGAAAATGCAAATAGACAAGATGTAACAATTGCTTTTGCTCCTATTGGATATCAACAAAAAACAATAGAAATTCCGTTACCAAATTATACTGGTAAAACAGGTTTTGCTGATTATCTTTTTGGTAAAGAAATAGATTCTGAACAAATTAGTATTACTGCTACAAAAATTAATCAGGATTTTGTAGAATACACGCCTTATTTAGGAAATGGATTAAGTGGAGAGCCTATAAAAATAGCTACCTCAACTTGGACAAAGCATACTATTCCTTTTTCTGAAATTGAAGAAGAATTTGTTTATACCAAAACATATCTTCTTGGTACAGATTCTTATGGTCGTGATTTTTATTCACGTTTAATTATCGGAACAAGGATATCATTTCTAATTGGTTTTATAGCTGTATTTATTTCTCTACTTGTAGGTGTAACTTTAGGCGCAATTGCTGGATATTACAAAGGTAAAGTAGATGATTTTATTATGTGGTTAATTAATGTTGTGTGGTCTATTCCTACATTATTATTAGTTATTGCGATAACATTAGCTATTGGAAAAGGTTTTTGGCAAATTTTTATTGCTGTAGGTTTAACCATGTGGGTTGAAGTTGCTCGTGTTGTTCGTGGTCAATTTCTTTCTTACAGAGAAAAGGAATTTGTTGAAGCTGCAAAAGCATTAGGTTTTTCTGATATGAGAATTATATTCAATCAAATATTACCAAATGTTGTAGCGCCAATTATTGTTATTTCTGCGGCTAACTTCGCTTCTGCAATTTTAGTAGAAAGTGGTTTAAGTTTTCTTGGAATTGGAGCTCAACCTCCTACTCCATCTTGGGGAAATATTATAAAAGAACATTATAGTCATATTATTTTAGGCAAACAGCATTTAGCTATTTTTCCTGGTTTAGCAATTATGCTATTAGTACTTGGATTTAATATTTTTGGAAACGTTCTACGAGATATTATGGATATTAAGAGTTAAGAACTATTAATTAAAATATATAAAAAAATCCTTCTTGAAATGAAGGATTTTTTTATTTACTGATAATTGATTATCAATATAATATTTGTATTATTTTTTTTGTTAAAGTTTTTTCTTTTAAATAAAAATGTTAGTTTTAAAGTAATTAATCTAAAAAAACTAATCTAAAAAAAACTTTACATCTTACACTCCTATCATTTTTGTTCTTTATTTTCTCTTGTTCACAAGATGATATTACGGAGTCAACTTCATCGGAATCTAAAAAAGAAAGTATACTACTTCATAAAAATGCTACTTTTTTAGAAGGGAATAATAAAATTAATTCAATTTTAGACCAACTCAATTCAGTAAAACAATCTCGTTCTGTAAATGACTCTTTAGATAAAATTAATTTTAAGATTTACAAAGACAATATTACTTACATAAAAACTCCTGATGGAGAAAGAGAATCATTTACATTTTTTGTTGAGAAAAATTATAAACGTAATTTAAACTTTGTTGAGAATTTAGTTATTTCAAAAAATAAAAATTCAGATAAATTTGAGGGAGTATTAATCACCTATTACTTTCCTGATGGTTATAAAGTAGAAAATAAAGATTTTCAGGTTATAGAAACCGTTCCTATTCCAGATATTGAAAAAATTTGATTTATTTAATAAAAACGATAATAGATCAGCTAGAGGTAGTGGTTGTCAAGTAGATTTGGTAGAAACAAAACACAGTTGTTACAGTGGTCATCATTCTGGTGCTGGTGAAGCAGCACAATGCGATCATAAAGGACAAGGACCATATTCTACATTCACTCTTTATCTTTCTTGTAGTGGTTCTGGCGGGGGTGGCGGAGGTCAAGAATCTAGTCCAGGAGGAAATAATGGTCCACAAACAGGCAACGGTGGCCCAGGAGGAGATAATGGAAATTCTGGAGCTAATAATGGAATAGATACTGGAATAACTTTACCGCCTTCTTGTCAAGGTACAGAATGTAATGAAGTTGTTCTTCCAAATAATATAAATACTCTATTGAATAAAAAATTAAGCTTTTCCGAATTAGTATTTTTATACAATAACGAATCTATTGCCAATGAAATATATACCGCATTAATAAATAATCAACAATATAGCAAAGAGACATATTTATGGACAATTTCTTATCTTACAAATAACATTGATGCAGGGGTATATTTTAGCCAAAACCCAAAAGATTTGGAAGTGTTGTATAACTTTCGTTCTTACGGAGAAGTATTTTTGTACAAACTTGGATAGATGAATTAATAAATAATTATAATGAATACCCATTAAATAAAGAGTTTTATACATTTCAAACTGATTATAGAGGTGAAATGTCAAAAGAAGAGTTGGATATTTTTGATACATTATCTCCTCAAAGTCAATTTAAATACTTGAAGAATGCTTATAATGCTTTTAATAAGAGTTTAAATTTATACCCGAGTTCTACCCATAATGGTAAAGGTGATGCTTTTAGACATGCTTATTTTAATGCTTTAAATGTAGTAAGTATTGGTAAATACTATGCAGAGAAATTATCAACAGCGCATGAGAATAAACCTTATAAATATGCCTATGAATATAAAGAAAAAAATATGGATTTGTTTAACAATAATACAGGTAGAAACTACGGAGAATTAAGATATTTAAGTCCATTAGGCGATACTTATGATAATATATATCGTGCTAATTGGGCTAGACACGATTCAAAATTAATTCCAACAAATCAGTAAATTATGAAGAAAAAATATACATACGTTATTTTATTAATAACAATATTAATGGTTGGACTTTTAGGATACAATAAGTTATTTGGACACATAAAATGTAGTAAAATATTAGTTAAGGATTTTTCTAAAACTACAATAGATTCCTTAACTCCTGAATTTGGGAAAGCATATTATACTCAGATAGTTGAAATTAAGGGTTATACTGATGATTCTATAATAATAAAAGGTATTTACGGATATCCTATATATTTAAATGGAAAGATTGATAAGAAATTTAATGCTGAATATTATGGAGGGAGTAGTAATTCAATTATTTTGATTCAACCTTATAAAGCGAAATTAGGAAAATTAAAAGTAAAACATATAATAAAGTAAGTATAAAACCATGAAAAACCTAATTGCATTATTTTTATTAATTCTTATCTGTTGTCAAGATGGGCCACCAGCGAGGTATAATGAAGATTTTATAGAATTTGATAGAAAGAAGGAATTACCTTTTTCTAAACTTATTGATAAATATAAATTAGACAAAGATTCGAAAATTAGATATAATATTCCTGATTCATTAGATTTTTATATAGAATTAGGTATCAATAAAAAGAAGGACACATTTTTATATGCTAATCAATACGTAAGCTCTATTGATAGGTCAATCATAGATAAAAAGGTTAATTCGATTATTCATTATGATAAAACTGATAAATTAATTAGAACAAAAGATGAAGGAATAAATAATTCAGATTATGTCTATATATATCTTAGAACAAGCGATAATATATTAACACTTTATGTTCGTACTAGATTTGTTCCTGCAACTAAAGGAAATAATATGCAGTACAAAGAAATAGATTATTTGAGATACATAAAGATGGATTGAAAATAACTGATGATCATGAAAAACCTAATTGCATTACTTTTATTAATTCTTGTTTCTTGTCAAGATGGATCTGTCGCTGCTTATAATGAAGAATATACTATGTTAGATGAAAGTAAAGATTTGCCTTTTTCTAAACTTATAGGGAAATACAAATTAGATAAGGATTCTAAAATGAGATATAATATACCTGATTCTTTAGATTTTTATATTGAATTAGGTATCAAGAACGGAAAGGACACTTTTTTAAGTGCTAATAGATACGTAAATCCAATAGATAGAACTATTGTCGATAATTTTTATTATAATAATAAAGTATTATATCTTAATGATTTTAAAACATTAAGCCCTTCTAATAATGATTTTTTAGGTGGCGGAGGAATTAAAATATATACAAGAAAGAAGGATAATAAACTTGCTTTATATGCATATACCCCTTTTGTTCCAGCAACAGAAAAAAATGGTATGCAATATAAAGAAGGAGATTATTTGAGATATATAAAAGTAGATTGAAAATAACTGATGACCATGAAAAACCTAATTGCATTACTTTTATTAATTCTTGTTTCTTGTCAAGATGGACCAAAGGCAACATATAATGAGGATTTTGTTTCATGTTATGAAATACAATATGAAGTTTCTATTAATGATTTGATTGGAAAATATGAATTAGACAAAGATTCGAAAATTAGATACAATATTCCTGATTCGTTAGACTTTTATATTGAACTAGGAATAAATAATAAAAAAGATACTTTTATATCTGCTAACCGTTATATAAATCCTAAAGACAGAACAATCATAGATAAAAAATTCTCAAATAAAGCTTTATATATTAATGAATCGAAATCATTAAGACCATTTAATAATAATGATTTTTTAGGAGGTGGAATAATATCTATATATATAAATAAAAAAGATAATAAACTTGCTTTATATGCTTATACACCCTTTGTTCCAACAACAGAAAAAAATGGTATGCAATATAAAGAAGGAGATTATTTGAGATATATAAAAGTAATTACTGATTCATTAAAATATGAAAAAACTGAACAAAAGATTAAACATAGATTGACTGATTTATTTGAATTTTTTTTTGAGGCATTATCTACCGATCAAGATGATGAGGGTACTTTTGATAAAACAAATACGAAAAAATCATTTGAAAGGTTTGAAATTGAAGAATTATTAAAAGATACAATTAAGAAAGAGGTAGAAAAAGAATATGCAAGTTTTTATAAATTCAAGAAAATTAATGATAGCATAATTATGCAGTATGATAGTCTTAAACAGACTGAAAAATATGGTTATTATGTAACAACTGATAAATTTATTAACATCAATAATTCATTAGTTTACTATGATTTTCCTTATGATTCATTTGATCCTGAATTTAATTATAGTTTTTTAAAAATTAAGGATTTAGTAATTAGAGAATATAGAGAAGAAAAAAAAATAATTAATAATATAAATTGTTTTAAAGTAATAGTAAGCTATACAGAGATTAATTTAGATGAAGATTTTCCTCAAATAAATACCATAATGGATGAAAAAAATTATAATGAGGAAGAATTATGGGTAACGGAAGATATTATGAGTATTTATCATCCTGCTTATGAAATAAAAGAAATATTAGAGAAATACTATCCCTTGGAAATTAGTAATAAAAATTCTTTTATGGATGGACTTACTAAGAAATTAACACTAGAAGAAATACGACTAACTGATTAATAAAAATCGATAATAATGTGGTTTTAAAATAATTTTTATGAAAAATATAATTTTAGTTTTTTTTATTTTATTTCTCTTTTTTTTTCCAAAGGGAAATGCTCAATGTACAACAGAAAAGTTCACCTTATTACGTTCGGATACTATTGCTTCAGAAAATTATACTTTGGTCATGGACAGTGGTAAGGTAAGAAAACTGAATCCTAATAAATACATCGTTAGTCTTACGTATCATGAAAAAGGATATTTTGCAATTTTCTCTATAAAAGGACAAAAAGGTTGGACTGCTATTGATTTTAATGAAAAAACGCTTTTTGAAGTATATAATACGATTTCTAATGAACCTTGGCCAGATCAGTTAATTGAAGATAGAATTAGAATTCTTGGGAAAAATAAAAAGATAGGTTTTGCAAACGAATGTGGTAAAATTATTATAAAACCTAAGTTTGATTATGCTACAAGCTTTAATAATGGTTATGCTATTGTAGGAAAAAAATGTCCTGATTCCAGTAATAAATGTAATAAATATGGATACGTAAATAAAAATGGTAAAGTTCTTAAAATAGGCAATTATACTTTTGATCAAATACAAAAAGAAATTAATTGGAAAGATATCAATCAGGATTAGTCCCAACAGATAAATAATTATGAAAAAAAGGTTTATATATATAATTTCATTATCAATAATTTTATTACTTGGACTTTTAGGATATTATGAATTATTCGGACATGTAAAAAGTAATAAAATATTAGTTAAGGATTTTTCTAAAATAAGAAATGATATTTTAGTTCCAGAAAAAAAAGGAGCTTATTCAACTCATTATGTAGAGCTTAAAGGTTATGTAAATGATAGCGTAAAAATTTCTTTAGATGGAGGGTTTCCTTATATAATTCAAGGAAAAGTTGATACTGTATTTAGTAATATTGACTATTATGGAACTTATGATGCAATTCTTAAAATTGAAAGTAATAAAAAAACTAATGGTAAATTAAAAATAAAACATGTAATAAAGTAAGTGTAAAACTATGAGAAACCTGATTTTTATTATATGTTTTTTTCCAATAATAGGAAAATCTCAATCTAAAAATGATGCAATTTTTATTTCAAAAACCGAAAATAATAAAATTTATTTAGATAATAATCATCAAGGATTTTTATCTAATATTGATATAAATTCAGAAAATTATTTCCCTATTTACTCATATAATGGTAAATACTATTTATATAAAGCCTGCGACGGTTATAATGATAAGAATATTCTTATAAATGATAAATCAGTAACTATAAATATTGGAGAAGAACAATATTTTGAAATCTAAAATAAAATAGAAAACAAACAAAAAACATCATATATTTTAGTTAATCAAAATATCAATACAGAACTAGAAATAAAAAAAATAAACAAAAAATTATACGTTATAAAATTTTATAATGATTACTATTTAATGACCATATTAAATCAAATTAAAAAATTTCCAGTTATAGTAAATGATTGTCCTAAAGAAAAAGTAGATGAATTTAAATTTGATAATATTGATGCTAAATCATTATTTGAATCAATCAAGTAATAACACTACTATTCCTCGGATTTAATATTTTTGGAAACGTTCTACGAGTTATTATGGATATTAAGAGTTAAGAAAAATAAGCCGATTAAAATATATAAAAAAATCCTTCACTATAAAATGAAGGATTTTTTACTAACGAATTCTCAACGAATCTTTAGATGGAACTTTCATTGGATAAGTTCCTGTTAAACCAGCCAATCTAAAAGCTGCATAAATATTTTTATTTTGTTTATTACCTAAAGCAATTACTGTAAATTGATTATTTACATCGTGAACAAATACGGTATTGTTCCCATGCCACCAACCGTTGTGATACAATAGTTTTTTACCGTTATCATATTCCAACATACGCATTCCAAGACCATAATTCTTGTAACCTTTTTGCTCGTAACTGTAACCTTTAAAAGCTTCTTTTTTAATTTTACGAGGTAAAAAATCGTCCGAATACATTGCTATATCAAGCTTAAATAAATCTCTTGGTGTTGAATAAATATTTTTATCTCCGTACGTTCTATCAAAATCGTCCCACGCCCATTCGTATCCATTGTATTTGTAAGATCTTGCTACAGTATCTTTATCTCTATCGTACTCAAAAACAAATGTATTTTCCATTTCTAACGGATCAAAAACCATGTATTTCATTGCTTTTGGATATGGCATTTTTGTAATTTTTTCTATAACTAAAGCCAAAAAAGCAAAATTTGTGTTCGAATAATAGAATCCTTTATCTGCAGGACGAATTTGTTTTACATTATGTTCTGCAAAAATATTCAACACATCTTGGTTAGAGATTGGCTTTTCACGATCCATCATTGCTTTTCTACCATTCCATAAAACATTTGCATAATTTGGTAATCCACTTCTATGATTCAATAAATTTCTTATTGTAATATCATCATATGGAAAACCTTCTAAAATGGTATTTACTTTCTGATCAAGTTTAATTTTTTTCTTCTCGACTAATTTTAGAATTGCCATAGAAGTAAAAACCTTAGAAATTGACGCTATATGAATTGGAGTATTTTGTTTTATTTCTCTATTATGGCGTAAATCTGCCATTCCTTGGTATTGTTCAAAAATAATCTCTCCATTTTTTGCAACTAAAAATCCACCACTTACTTTACCATCTACCCAAAAATCTTTGTAAAATTTTGCAACTTGATTTTTATATTGATTAATTTCTTCTGGTTTCGATTTTTTAGGTTTAAAATCTGCTCTCCAATCCAATGAATCGTATCGTAAAGCAAACGGATCTTTCTTTCTTGTTTCAATTACTTTCTCACTCTCCTTACTACAGCTTGTTAATGTTAGTATTGCTGAAGTAAGAATAAGTCCTATATACTTCATGTTGTATTTGTATTCTTTTGTTTGCCGCACTAAAGTAAAAATTAATTTAAAAATGAGTTCGCTTCATTCTCAATATTAAGTTTTTTTTATGATTTACTTAGAGACTGTTTAAATTTATATTATAAAATTGTTTATAGTTTATTTTTGTAAAATAAATAGGCAAATTTTGCAAGGATAGCTGGAAGTTATCATGAAAAATTTAACGATTTTATAGCCAAAAAGAGACATAAACAAATTATTTAGATGAATTTGAAACAGTCTCTAATATACTTGAGATTTAAACTCTCCTAAAATAACACTTGTAGCAACAGCAACATTAAGACTTTCTGTAGAACCATTTTTACCAAAAAACGGAATACTTAATTTATTCGTTGTTAAATCTTCTATAGGTTTAGAGATTCCATTTGCTTCATTTCCCATGACCAAAATTCCTTCTTGTGGTAATTTTTGTTCATATATGGATTCTCCTTCCATAAAAGTCCCGAAAATATTTCCTTTATAAGTAGATAAAAAAGATTCAAGTTCAATGTAATGAACTTTTACTCTCGTAAAAGATCCCATTGTAGACATTACAACTTTCGGATTATATAAATCAACAGACTCTTTTGTACATAGAATATTTTCTACACCAAACCAATCAGCCAATCTTATAATAGTACCTAAATTACCAGGATCTCTAATATCGTCTAAAGCAATAGTTAAACCGTTTAATTTTATATTTTCATCATTATTTGGCAATTCACATAAAGCTAAACCTACATTTGGAGTTGAAAGAAAACTTATTTTTTTAAGCTCTTTTTCGTCTATGTAAGTTTTTTTAATAGAATTTTCATCTGGCCAAAAGTCCTCTGTTATAAATAATTCTTTAATTTTTATAGAACTTTTTATAACTTCACCAATATTTTTAACACCTTCTACGACAAACAAATTATATTTTTGTCTATATTTTTTAGAACTTAGAGATGTTATTATTTTTATAACATTATTTGATAACATAATTTTATGCAAAGAAAAATTACAACAAATATAGCACTTATCTCCTGTTTAGGATTAGTTTTTTACAGCTGTAGTACAACAAAAAAAGTTCCTGAGGGAGAATATTTGTTTGTAAAAAACAATTTTGAGTACGATAAGGAGGATCCAGATATAAAGAAAAAGAAAAAATTTATTGATAAAGATTTATCTAATTACGTTAAACAAAAGCCTGCAGCAAAGTTTTTAGGATTTTTTCCACTTTGGCAATGGGTTTACAATTGGTCTAACCCGAAATTTGATGAAACTTTTCAAGAATATTATCGTGTTGACGCTTCCATGCGTAATCAAAAACTATTGGATAGTTTATTAGTTAAAAATAATTTAGAAGAATATAAAGGTAAATCTTTATGGTTAGATAGATTATATTACAACCAAGGAGAAGCACCAGTCTTATTAGATGAAAAACAATCTGAATTTTCTGCAAAGAATTTAAATCGGTTATTTCATGATAAAGGATATTTTGACTCTAAAGTAAATGTGACTTATGATAAAGATTCTACAGCAAAAAAAGCTGAAACTTTATATAGTATTAAACTTGGAGAACCTTCTTATATCGAAAATTATTCTCAAAAAATTTCTGATAGTAAAATAGAAGAGTATTTAAATAGTCCTTTTGCTCAGTATCCTTTTATTAATTCAGGAGATCAATACAACTTTAGTAAATTTGAACAGGAAAGAGATCGTGTCATAGATTTATTAAAAAATTTAGGTTATTACGATTTTAATGATTCTGGTGAAGATTTATACTTTGAAGCTGATACAACAAAAAGTAATAAACGATTAGATATTTCGATGTATATCGATAAATATATTCAAGATACGATTAAGAAAGACACCGTAGCTCCATTTACACAATATCGTTTCGGAAAAATTAATATCTATGCAGATTCTAGATCTCAAGTTGATGATGAAAGCAAATTAATAAAAAAAGAATACAAAGATTATAACGTTTTTTACACGCAAGAACCTGAATATAAACCTGCTTATTTTACAGATGCTTTTGTAATTCGTCCAGGTCAATTATACCGTCAAAGACAAGAAATACAAACAAAACGTAATATTTTCAAGAGAGAAAATATAAATTTACATGGTTTTAAAATTAACAAACAAGATTCTATTTTAGATGTTGATGTTTTTTTTACACCTAAAAAGAGATACGATTTAAATCTATTCGTAGAAAGTTATGCTTCTCGATATATGAATTTTGCTATATCTCCTGGGGCAACATTGACTTCTAGAAATCTATTTGGAGGAGGAGAGAATTTAGAAACAACACTTAAAGCAACTTTAGGATCTGTCAACAAAGATTTTTCTATTAACCAAGATTTCTTGAATGCTTACGAAATTGCTTTAGAAACAAAATTAAAATTCCCTTATCTACTAACTCCAATTAATTTAGATAATATTTTACCTAAACGTTTTGTAGCAGAATCTGCTATTCGTACAAATATTAGTACACAAAAAAATGTTGGTTTAGATAAAACAACTTATGGCTTTGGTTATGATATGGATATTTCCAGTTCAGAATTTCAACATAAAGTTTCATTATTCAATACAGAATTTATCAACAATCGTCAAAGAGATCGTTACTATGATGTTTTTACACGTGATAGTGATTTAAAGAACAATGTTAAAGATTTGTATTATGAATATAACCCTTCAGCTCCTATTTATGTTACAGATGATGAATTAACAAATGCAATTATTGCTGACAGTGGCTTTCAAAACTCTTTAAGCGGAGAAAATGCACGTTTGTTTGTTGACTTTGAAAATATGTTATACAGAAAAGCTAACATTTCTCAAAATGTATTAATTAATTCGTTTATCTATCAATTTACATACAATCAGGAAAATTCTTTCCGTACAAGAAGTAACCCTTGGTTTATACAAGCAAGAATAGAATTAGCGGGAAATTTATTAAAAGTATTAGATAAAACATTTGGATTTAATCGTTCCGAAGATAATTTAGGACATAGTACAGGACTTATTTTTGGCATTCCTTATTCTCAGTTTGTTAAGTTTGATCTTGATATTAGAAGAAAGTTTAAAATAGATTCTAATTCTAGTTTTGCTGCACGATTCTTATTTGGAATTATACAACCTTATGGAAATTCTGATGCTGCACCATTTGTACGTAGCTACTCTGCTGGAGGAGCAAATGATGTACGTGGTTGGGCTCCTTTAACATTAGGACCAGGAAGTAAACCTCGTGTAAACTCTGGTACACAAAGTTTAGAATTCGAAAGTTTAAAGTTACTTTTTAATGCTGAATACCGTTTTAATATGTTTGGAAGCTTAGAAGGAGCTTACTTTATTGATGCCGGAAATATCTGGGGAACAAATAAAGAAAGACAAGAGACTCTTTTTCAATTTAAAGATTTTTATAAAGAATTTGGTGTAGGATCTGGATTAGGTATTCGTTATCACATTGGTACTTTTGCAATTGTAAGATTTGATTTTGGTTATAAAATATATGACCCTTCATATCAAGAAGGAAAACGTTGGCAATTTGATAACTTTAATATCCTTAAACCAAGAATACATTTCGGAATTAATTATCCTTTCTAAAAAAACAACTATATTTGTTTCCACAAAAATACTAAGATAATGAGCAGAAAATTTCCTGCCGGTGTTGCTACCGGTTCATTAGTTCAAGATATCATTAACGATGCAAAAGCAAATCAATATGCTTTGCCTGCATGTAATGTTATAGGATCTGACACAATAAATGCTGCATTAGAAGCTGCAGTTGAGGTTAACTCTCCATTAATTGTACAATTTTCTAACGGAGGGGCTTCTTTCAATGCTGGAAAAGGTTTAAAAGGTGACAACCAATTATCTGCCATTAAAGGTGCGATTGCTGGTGCAAAACATGTACATACTTTAGCAGAAGCTTACGGAGCTACTGTTATTTTACATACAGACCATTGTGCAAAGAAATTATTACCTTGGATTGATGGTGTAATGGACGCTAATGAAGAACATTTCAATAAATATGGTAAAACTTTATTTAGTTCTCACATGTTAGATTTATCTGAAGAGCCATTAGAAGAAAATGTTGAAGTTTGTAAAAGATATTTAGAAAGAATGTCTAAAGTTGGTATGACTTTAGAAATGGAATTAGGTATCACAGGTGGTGAAGAAGATGGTGTCGACAACTCTAATGTAGATAATTCTTTATTATACACACAACCAGAAGAAGTAGCTTATGTTTACGAAAACTTAAAATCTGTTTCAGATAATTTCTGGATTGCAGCAGCTTTTGGTAATGTACATGGAGTTTACAAACCAGGTAATGTTGTTTTAACACCTACAATTTTAGATAACTCACAGAAATACATCAACGAGAAATACGGAGTAGACAATGCTGTAAACTTTGTATTCCACGGTGGTTCTGGTTCTACTTTAGAAGAAATTAGAGAAGCTATTAGCTACGGAGTTATCAAAATGAATATTGATACAGATTTACAATTTGCATTTATGGAAGGTATCCGTAAATATTTTGATGCAAATGCAGATTATTTACAAGCACAAATTGGTAATCCAGAAGGAACTGAATCTCCTAACAAAAAATATTACGATCCACGTGTGTGGTTAAGAGCAGGAGAAGTTACTTTTAAAGATAGATTAATCCAAGCTTGCCACGATTTAAATAATGTTAATACTTTAGGATAATCTTTTTTAAGATTTTCCTAGTCAAATAAAAACAGATAGTATGCCTTGGTTTATTAGAAGCAAGAAAAATATTACAACACCTACAGAGTCTAAAAAAGACGTAAAGAAAGGTTTATGGTATAAAACACCATCGGGAAAAATTATTGAAACTGAAGAACTAAAAGCAAATGCATATGTTAGTCCAGAAGACGATCATCATGTACAAATTGGTTCTCAAGAATACTTCGATATCCTATTCGATGAAGGAAAATTCACAGAATTAGATGCTAAAGTAGAAAGTAAAGATCCATTAAACTGGACTGATACAAAACCATACAAAGATCGTTTAAAAGAAATCAAGAAAAAAACAGGTCTTACAGATTCTGTTCGTAATGCTACTGGTAAAATACACGGTAGAGATATTACTATTTCTTGTATGGATTTTAAATTTATTGGGGGTTCATTAGGATCTGTAATGGGAGAAAAAATTGCACGTGCAATAGATTATTCTATCAAACATAAAACACCTTTTGTTATTATTTCTCAATCTGGTGGAGCTCGTATGATGGAAGCTGCTATATCATTAATGCAATTAGCAAAAGTTGAAGCTAAATTAATTCATTTAGCAGATAATAATATTCCTTATATTACAATTCTTACTAATCCTTCTTTTGGAGGAATTACAGCTTCATTTGGATCTATTGGTGATATTATTATGGCTGAACCAGGTGCTTTAATTGGATTCGCTGGACCACGTGTTATCAAAGAAACTATTGGTAGAGATTTACCAGAAGGATTCCAAACTTCTGAGTTTTTACTTGAAAAAGGTTTTGTTGATATGATTGTTCATCGTAAAAAAATGAAAGACAAAATTAAGGAAGTAGCTGATATGTTAATGCCTATCAACTAATTATAATACAGTGCAAATATATTCTATGGATTTTATCCAAATTTGATTTGGATTATTAAGAATTGATTTTATATATTTGCACTCCTATTGCGAGAATAGCTCAGCTGGTAGAGCACGACCTTGCCAAGGTCGGGGTCGCGGGTTCGAGTCCCGTTTCTCGCTCTAACTTTTTATAAGTTGGATTGCCTTGGTGGTGGAATTGGTAGACACGCAGGACTTAAAATCCTGTGTCCATTAGGACGTGCGGGTTCAAGTCCCGCCTGAGGTACTAAAGCTCAAGAATTATTTTCTTGAGCTTTTTTTTATTTTTAGATATTATATGCTTGATTTTAGAGAGCTGATTTACGGAGTTATAAGTTAATCTTCCATTAAGCATTTTATCGTCTAACAAATTTAATTACCCTAATTATATTTTGGGCGACTAAACAGGCTTTCCAATATATCTTTTGTTCGCTAGAACGCTCACAAAAGGATGCCGTTACAATCCCTGTCGCAATTAAAACAACAAAATAACTTTAGATTATTTCTTATTTTTTAACTAGATTATTCTTTTTTTAAATTTTTTTCTAAGTCACTCCAAGCACCACCGTTGTAAACATTTTTAAAACCAAGTTCCTTTAATAAGTTTTTAACTTTAATACTTCTCAATCCATGTGAACAGGTTGTAATGTATGTTTTAGAAGAATCAAGTTCAATATAGCGTTCTCTAATCTCTCCTAAAGAAATATTAATAGAATTTTCTATATGACCTGTAGCATATTCTTTAGAAGTCCTTACATCTAAAATAATGGCACCGTTTTCAATCTTCTTACCTAATCCTTCAGTTAAGTTTATAAAACTATATGTTCTATAAACAATGTATATAAGCAATGAAACAGAAATAGTAATTAATATGTATTTCATTTTTCTACTATATTTTTTAGAAATTTATAATCCACGTAAAATGTTCCAAATGGTATAAAACAAGAAGCGATTAGCTTTACTGTTGTTTTAGCTTTCCATTTCTGTTCTATGCTAGCACTAAAAGTATTTAATAAGAACAATAAAAATAGTGCTCCATGTATTGGCCCCATTAATTTGGTTAACGTTTCGTCATTGTATCCATATTTCATGGGTACAGCAATAAAAATTAAAATAATTAAAGATATCCCTTCTAGAAATCCTATTATTCTTAATCGTCCAATTTTTGTTGTGAAGAATTTTAATATCATCATAAAATTTAAATATTGTTTGTTTTAAAAAAGATTGAATTATCTTAAATATGGCCTGCTTGCTAATGGTGAAAATGGCCAAGGAATAGCTATAAAGATTATGATTAGCGCAATGGTAAACCAAATCACCATTGTTTTAAATTTGTCACTATCTGTATCCTTTCTTTTAGACAATGCAGAACCTATTGTGATTAGTATGATAGCGATTAACATTAGTGAGCTATGCATCATTCCAAAAAATAACAAATTAAAATCCTTAATTGCCACTTTAAAATTGGAGATAAAGTATTGTATTATTGGACTTTTAAAATATAAGATCATTCCAATCATTAATTGTATATGAGCCATAGTAGCAGTCCAATGTCTTATAGAATTATCTGTTTTAGAGAATTTTGATTTCGTGAAATACCCTTTGTATGCAATGAATAATGCTAATAATAAGCTTAAGAAAACCAACCAACGCATAATGCTGTGGTAAAAAATTAATGGTTGATACATTGTTTTTATATAAGATACTAATTAGTATGTTTTTTGTTAAAAAAAATAGTCGATAATTAATTTATAAACAGATATTGACTTTTACACCATTCAAAAAAGTAATTTAATTCTAGTTCATTTAATGTTTTAAATTCAAAAATTTTATGAGGAAACGGAATAAGATTAGTGTAAACCCCATTAGCAGAAAAATGAATATGAACATCTTTATGTTCAAGTTCTTCAGTTTTGACATTCTTTTTAATTAAAGAAAAATCACTATTGTTAATTGTAATGATATTTGGTTTTTCTTCTAAAAAAGAGAGATATGATTCATCATCATTAAAACTATCTTTTATTATTACCTCCTTCCCATTGTTCCAAAGGAATTCTGCAACCTTATGTTTCAATTCATCATACAAACTACTTGCAATAATTAAATATCGGTCATTCATAACATTATTGTTTTATTAAAATTTATGTAAATATAAATAAAAATACCAATCAGTATGTTTTTAAATTAATGATTAATTACATCTAAATCATTAGGCTGTTTTTATTTTTTTATAAAAAGTAAAATGTAACAAGTAAAAAGACTTTAAAATGTTACTCCGAGTGGAATTCTGAAAGAATTTTATATCGAGAAGTAAGATAATTTAATTTAATCTATCGTCTTCCTCTTTTACTTGTTCAATAAGTTCTAAACGTTTTACAATAGATTTTTTTTCAAGAATAGTTCCAGGAGATAGCACAGCATTTGCCCCTATTCTAGAATCATCACCTACAAGTGAACCAAACTTATTACAATTCGTAGAAATAATCTCATCATTATAAATAACAAAAATATTTTTATCTGTTCTTTCATTATAATGATTAGCAGAAATAGAACCTGCTTCAAAATTTACATTATTTCCTATAATACTATTTCCAATATAATTAAAATGAGCAACAGCAGAATTATCTAAAATAATAGACTGTTTTATTTCAGAACTAGGTCCTATATTCACCGATTTACCAATAATTATTGGTCCCCGCAAATAAGCATAAGCTCCTACTCTAGCATACCCTTTAAAATAGCTCCAGTTCCCACAATTGCATTTTTATGAATTGCGATAGATCCATTAATAATGTAGTCATTAGATAAACTTTGAATGATTTCAGAAGTAATTTCTTCAAGTTTATTGGTAATTTCCCAAGGAGCTAAATTTTTAAAATTAGAATTAATTTGATAAAAGTTCTCGATAAAATTTTCTATTGAAATCATATTACTTGTAAATTTTTAATTTAGTTTACCGCTTAATTTACCACTTTAAGAGTATTAAGATATGTTTTAAGCTCGTTTAGATAAGGCAAGTAAACCTTTTTAGAGTTTTCTAATTTTCCAAAATTTCTAATTCCCCAATAACCAGACATAACGAAAAAAGTGACTTGTTCAGCAATAACATTTTTACGGACACTTCCAGATTCTTGTCCCTTTTTAATAACAGTAGTCATCGTATCTATCCATTCTTGAGTTATTTTATTTAATGCTTTACTAAAAGTTTCGTTCCAAGGTGTCATTTCTTGTGTAAAGTTTGACGCAGGACAACCATATTCAACTTTTAAAAAGTCATTTTCAATTAATAAATGATAAATAAGATTGTAAATACTATCTAATGGATTATCATGATTTTTTAAAAGCTCAGAAAAACTCTCAGTTAAAGCAGGTTTCATAAGTTCGTTAATGATTGCTAGCCCCATTTCATCTTTGTTTTTAAAATGATAATAGAAAGCACCTTTAGTAACTTGTGTATTAGCCAATATATCATCAATACTTGCGTTCTGATATCCTTTTGAATAGATTAATTCGAAAGATTTTTGTAAAATATTTAAACGTGTAGCTTCAGCTTTTGTCATGATAGATACTGATTAGTATTTTTAGCAAAGTAATAAAATATATTTTAAAAATTAGTTCAGCCAATAAAAAAATAGCCATCTAAATTACTTTAGATGGCTGTTTTAAATATTTATAATTAAAATCTTATCCGTTCATAGAAATTAAAAACTCATCGTTGTTACGTGTATTTTTAATTCTGTTATGTAAAAATTCCATAGCCTCTACAGGATTCATATCTGATAAATGGTTTCTTAAAACCCACATACGTTGCTGTGTTTTATCGTCTAATAATAAATCATCTTTACGAGTAGAAGAATTAACAAGATCAATAGCAGGGAAAATACGTTTATTCGCAATCTTACGATCTAATTGTAATTCCATGTTTCCTGTTCCTTTAAATTCTTCAAAAATTACCTCATCCATTTTAGATCCTGTATCAATTAATGCAGTTGCAATAATTGTTAAAGACCCTCCATTTTCTATATTACGAGCTGCTCCAAAGAAACGTTTTGGTTTGTGTAATGCATTCGCATCAACACCTCCAGATAAAACTTTACCAGAAGCTGGAGAAACTGTATTGTATGCACGTGCTAAACGTGTAATAGAATCTAAAAGAATTACTACATCATGTCCACATTCTACCATACGTTTTGCTTTCTCTAAAACAATGTTAGCAACTTTTACATGACGATTTGCTTCTTCATCAAAAGTAGAAGCAATTACTTCTCCGTTTACAGAACGTTTCATATCTGTAACCTCCTCTGGACGTTCATCAATTAATAAAACAATTAAATAAACTTCTGGATGGTTTTGTGCAATTCCGTTTGCTATATCTTTTAAAAGCGATGTTTTACCCGTTTTAGGCTGTGCTACGATCATTCCACGTTGTCCTTTACCAATTGGAGTGAAAAGATCTATTACACGGTTTGATAACGCTTTAGAATTACTTAAATTAAATTTTTCGTTTGGAAAAAGAGGAGTTAAATGCTCAAAAGAAATACGATCTCTAACGTAGTCTGGTGTACGACCATTAATTTCTTTTATTTTGATTAAAGGAAAATATTTTTCTCCTTCTTTTGGAGGTCTTACTTCTCCTGTTATTGTATCTCCAGTTTTTAAACCGAATAAACGAATTTGAGATTGAGATACATAAACATCATCTGGTGATGATAAATAATTAAAGTCTGAAGAACGTAAAAAACCGTAATTGTTATCTGGTAAAATCTCTAAAACTCCCTCTGTACTGATAATTCCATCAAATTCATAATTCGCAGCGCGGTATTTATTTTTTTGATTGTGATGGTTGTTGTTATTGTTGTCATTGTTTTGATGACGTTGTTCAGCTTGATTATTATTGTTGTTCTTCTTCTGCTGATTGTTTTGATTGTTTTTTCTAAGATCTTGTCCTTTATTGGATCTATCTTGAAATTTATTTGGTCGAGAATTATTTTCTTCCTTTTTTTCAGTAGGCTCTGCCTCTACTTTCTTTTCTTCTGTAACAACTTCTTTTTGTTCCTCAGCCTCTGGAGTAGAAACACGTTTACGTTTCTTATTTTCTTTTGGCTGATTCTCATTAGATTCAGAAGGAGAAGTTTTTACTTCTTCTTTCTCTACGACCTTTGGTTGATTATCTATAAAAGCTAAAACAGCATTTAGTAATTCACCTTTTTTTAATTTCTTATACCCATCGATTTTCAATTGCTCAGCAACTTCCTGCAAATCTGGTAATTTGAATGATTTTAATTTTTCGATATCAAACATAATCCTATTGGTAAGGTATTAAATATGTTATTTTTTTATTATTCAGTAAAGTAATTGGGAATCATAACAATAGAATTGTTATAAAGCGTATAAATTTGAGATTTAATAATGCAATACTACGAATAATTATAAAAACTCAAAAAAAAACTTTACATTTGTAACTGAAATAAAAGAAATGATTCAAAGAAAGCAAAGTATATATTTATTCCTAAGTGGGATAATTTCGAGTATATTCGCCATGAATTTTGACAAACTATTTGATATACAATTACAATGGTTATCTAATCCAGAAAAAGGAGATTATGTTTTTTCATTAGCCTTTTTCTTTTCAGCTTTAATTTCATTTTTAACCATTATGCTTTACAAAAAGCGTAGTTTACAAATAAAACTAGATTGGTTAAATATTATATTGAATGTTTTATTAATTGGTTCTTTTGTTTATAGTTTACTAACATTACCTGGAGAAAATAATTCTGAGAAGGGTATTTGGGCGTTAGTTCCTTTAGCTTCGATTGTGCTTCTGTCAATTGCCAATCGTTTGATTAAGAAGGATGACGATCTTGTAAAATCGGTAGACCGTTTCAGATAGACCAAAAACTTTTTATATTATGAGTGTCTAAAAGCAGTTTCAACTTGTTGAAACTGCTTTTTTTTATACTTAATTTCAAATATGATATGTGATATTATAGTATCTATTAAATTCTATACTTTTTACATTATACTTTTTACATTATACTTTTTACATTATACTTTTTATATTATACTTTTTACAAAAAGAATAACATTAATTAAACATAAGAAATATAAAATTTTATTATTTTAATAGAATTCAACCCTCATTAAACCCTATCTTAAAGTTAATATTAATAAAAATATTCGTTAACCCCTAAAAAAATAGGGGATAGTAATATTATTTATTATATTTTTGTAAAGTCAAACAAAAAAACAATTAACTTAATGTCTACTTTAAGATTTAAAGCGTTAGAGAAAACTGTAAACAAACAAGCTGAAAAGATTGTTATAGAAGAAAAATTATCTACTCTATTCAATCAAAACGTATTTTCTTATAATACAATGAGAGAATATTTACCAAAATTAGCTTTTAAAGCTATTATTTCAGCAAAAGAAAAAGGAACAAAAATTCCTCGCGAATTTGCAGACCAAGTTGCAACTGCGATGAAAGATTGGGCAATTTCTAAAGGAGCAACTCACTTTACACACTGGTTTCAACCATTAACAGGAACAACAGCAGAAAAACATGATTCGTTTTTTCGTCCTATAGAAGATGGTCGTGCTATGGATACTTTTGAAGGTTCTGCATTGGTTCAACAAGAGCCAGATGCTTCTTCTTTTCCTAATGGAGGTATTCGTAATACATTCGAAGCTCGTGGTTATACTGCATGGGATCCTACATCGAATGCATTTATAATTGGAACTACATTATTTATTCCATCTGTATTTATTTCTTACACTGGAGAAACTTTAGATTATAAAGTTCCATTATTAAGAGCATTACAAATTGTTGATGATGCTGCGACAGAAGTTGCTAAATATTTTGATAAAAATGTAACAAAAGTACAATCTACTTTAGGGTGGGAACAAGAGTACTTTTTAGTTGATTTAAATTTATATAATTCACGTCCAGATTTACAATTAACTGGTCGTACATTAGTAGGACACTCTCCAGCAAAAGGACAACAATTAGATGACCATTATTTTGGAGCAATCCCTATGCGTGTAATGTCATTTATGCAAGAATTGGAAGTTGAATCTATGAAATTAGGTATTCCAATTACTACTCGTCACAATGAGGTTGCACCAAATCAGTTTGAGTGTGCGCCAATGTTTGAGGAAGCAAACCAAGCGGTTGACCACAATTCATTATTAATGGATTTAATGGGACGTATTGCTAAGAAACACGATTTTAAAGTTCTTTTACACGAGAAACCATTTGCTGGTGTAAACGGATCTGGAAAACATAATAACTGGTCTTTATCTACTGATACTGGTGAGAATTTATTATCTCCAGGTAAAAATCCAAAGAAAAATTTACAGTTCTTAACGTTCTTCGTTAATACAATTAAAGCTGTTTCTGAATATGGAGATATGTTACGTTCTGCAATTGCAGAAGCTGGTAACGATCATCGTTTAGGAGCTAACGAAGCACCTCCTGCTATTATTTCTATTTTTATTGGTTCTCAATTATCTAGAGTTTTAGATGAATTAGAAAAAGTAACAAAAGGCAAATTATCTCCAGAAGAAAAAACTGAACTTAAATTAAATGTTGTAGGCAAAATTCCAGAAATTTTATTAGATAATACAGATCGTAATAGAACTTCACCATTCGCCTTTACAGGAAATAAATTCGAAATTCGTGCTGTTGGTTCTTCTGCTAACTGTGCTGAGCCAATGACTGTAATTAATACAATTGTTGCAAAACAATTAAGAGATTTTAAAGTTGAAGTTGATGGATTAATTTCTGGTGGTTTATCTAAAGATGAAGCTATTTTTAATGTTTTACGTGAGTATGTAAAATCTTCTCGTCATATTTTATTTGAAGGTGATGGATATTCTGACGACTGGGTTAAAGAAGCAGAAGGAAGAGGATTAAGCAACTACAAAACAACTCCAGAAGCTTTAAAACTAGAATTAGATCCTAAATATATTTCTATTTACGAATCAACTGGTGTACTTTCTGCACGTGAGGTTGAGGCTCGTAACGAGATTAAATTAGAGAAATATTCTACTAAAATTGCTATTGAGGCAGATGTTTATGTAGATTTAGCTTTATCTCAGATTATTCCTGCTGCTGTTAATTATCAAAATGTATTGGTGAAAAACGTACAAGGTTTAAAAGATATTTTTGGAGATGAGTTTAAAGAATTAGCTAAAGATCAAATTGATTTAATTAAGTTATTATCTACTCATATTAATTCTATTAAATCTGCAACTGATAAATTAGTAAAAGAATTGCAAAAAGCAAAAGCTACAACTAATCATCAGAAACAAGCAGAAGCATTTAGCAAAAAAGTTAAACCATTATTTGATGATATTCGTTATAATTCTGATGAATTAGAAGAATTAATCGACAACAATTTATGGCCATTAACAAAATACCGTGAAATGTTATTTACAAGATAATTTGTAATATTATTTATAAAAATTAAAAACCGATGATTATATCATCGGTTTTTTTTAGTTCAAATTTTCTGAATCCCTTGATATATCGTATCTTTGCAAACCAATAATTGATTATGGCAGATTTAGGTCTATTAGATAAATTAAGAGCAATTAAACAACGTTTCGATGAGGTGGCAGATTTAATCATCCAGCCAGACATTGTAACGGATCAAGCTCGTTATGCAAAATTAAATAAAGAATATTCTGATCTTAAAGATTTTGTAGAAATTCAGAAAACCTACGAAGGTTACATTAATGCAATAGAAGAAGCAGACGAAATTATAGCGGATGGTTCTGATGCAGAAATGGTTGAATTGGCTAAAATGGAAAAAGATGAAGCAATTAATGCGATTCCTCCATTAGAAGATGAAATAAAAATGATGTTAATCCCAAAAGATCCTGAAGATGATAAAAACGTTGTGGTAGAGCTACGTTCAGGAACTGGAGGAGACGAAGCAGCTATTTTTGTGGAAGATGTTTACCGTATGTACACAATGTATTTCAAAGAAAAAGGTTGGAAACATGAGGTTTTAAACATGTCTGAAGCATCTGGAAAAGGATACAAAGAATTGGTAATGCAAGTAGAAGGTAATGCTGTTTACGGAACTATGAAATATGAATCTGGTGTTCACCGTGTTCAACGTGTTCCAGAAACAGAATCTCAAGGACGTGTGCACACTTCAGCTATTACTGTTGCTGTTTTACCAGAAGCAGAAGAAGTAGATGTTGTTATAAATCCTGCTGATTTAGAATACCAAACATCTCGTTCATCTGGAGCTGGAGGGCAAAATGTAAATAAAGTTGAAACGAAAGTTCAATTAACACATAAACCTTCTGGTATTGTAATTGTTTGTCAAGAAGCGCGTTCTCAGTTAAAAAACAGAGAAAAAGCTTTACAATTATTACGTACTAAGTTATACGAAATAGAATTCGAAAAGAAACATTCGGAACGTTCTGCTCAACGTAAATCATTGGTTTCTACTGGTGACCGTTCTGCAAAAATTAGAACGTATAATTACCCACAAGGTCGTGTAACAGATCACCGTATTAATAAATCTATTTATAATTTAGATAATTTTATGAATGGAGATATTAATGAAATGATTGATGCTCTTAAAATGGCAGAAAACGCAGAAAAATTAAAAGGGGCTGAAGAAGATTTCTAGCATCAAGCTACTTAAAATAAATACAAAAAAATCCATTTCATTTGAAATGGATTTTTTTATTATTATAAATTCTATTTACTTCTTCTTACAAAGAATAAGGATTGTAATACTACAGAAAGTATTACACAGCATACGCCAACATAAAACGAAGGAAGAACATTTTTTCCTTCATTAAAAAATAAGAATGCTATAATTATCGAATAGATAGGTTCTAGATTAAAAGATAAATTAACCGTGAATGCAGAAATCTTACTCAAAACTTCTGTTACTGCAACATATAAACCTACTGTACAAAAAATGGATAATAGTATTAAGTAAATAATATCTTGTGCATTAGGAATTATATAAGAAGTAGGAAACACAAAAAGATAAATTGGCAATAAAACTCCAAGACCAATTGTTCCTCCTATCATTTGATAGTAATTTATAATTTTACTATCATAATTACTTTTTGCTAAACGTTCATTATAAATCGTATAAAGAGCTCCTATAGCAGAAGATATAACTCCAAATGCAATTCCTAATTGATAGGATGTATCAAAGTGAAATATTAAACTAATTCCAATTAATGTAATTCCACTCAAAATCATTTCTGATAGAACAAATGGCTTTTTATTGATTAATGGTTTAAATAATGCTGTAAAAAAGCTTGTTAAACAATAACAAATTACACCAATAGATATCGTTGAATATTTAATACTTGCATAGAAAAAAATCCAGTGAGCTGTAATTAACAATCCTACTTTTGCAATATTCAATTTCTCTTTGGAATTTTTAAGTTTCTCAACTTTCAGAATTTTTAAAAGAATAAAAAGGAAGATGGCAGAGAAAAATAATCTATACCATGTTAATAATACTTCGTTTAGAGAGATTAGTTTACCGAAAACACCTGTGAATCCGGCTAGTATTACAGCTAAGTGTAATAACCAATATGATTTTTTCATAAAAAATTGTCTTATTCGTTCAAAAAATGGAACAAATACCTTTATTATATTACTATTTAATTGTTTGTTTTTAGACACAGAAATACACCGACTTTAATAAAAGTCAGATTTTAATATTCCTACATCAGTAAGAAATAATTAAATAATTGGAGGAGGAAGACAACCTTTACGATTCATAGTATATTATTTAAAGTTCTAATTTAATAAAATTACATTTAAATCTATCTTATTTGAATAAAAAAATCCGAAGAGAATTAATTCTCTTCGGATTTTTAGTTTGTAAGTATAATTATAGTTTGTAAAAAACAATTTTATTTTTAATGTCCTGCACTAATTACTTTTCCAGCTCCTTTCTTAATAAAGAATAAGATAAACGGAATACAAATAAGGAACATTACACCTAAATACAAGAATACATCCATATATGTAAGAACTGTTGCTTGTTTAGTAACTTGCATATCTAACAAGTTATAAGCTTTATTTAGTGCCTCATTTGGTGCAAATCCTTTTCCTATAAAACTCATTTTAATTTGTTCTATATAACTTTGAACATCATAATCTGAGCTATCTAAATGTGTCACTAAATTTTTACGATGATCTACAGTCCAACGAGAAATAAATGTTGTGATAATTGCAATACCAAAAGATCCTCCTAATTGTCTCATCATTCCTGTAAAAGCAGCTCCTTCTCCAATTTGCTGTCCTTTTAAACTAGAAAGTGATAAAGTCGTAATTGGTACAAACAATAGTCCTAAACCTACTCCACGAACAACTAATGGCCAAAAGAAATGTTCTGATCCTGTATCTGGTGTTAAAATATTATAAGACCATAAACTGTAACAAAAGAATACAAAAAATCCTCCAGCTACTAAATATTTCGGTTCAAAACCTCTTTGTAATAATGTACCAATAATTGGCATCATAAAAGCTGTCATTATAGATGATGGAATTAATAGTAAACCTGCATCTGTCGCTGTCCAACCTAAAATAGATTGTGTATAAATCGGAATAACAAATGTAGAACCATAAAGTCCAAATCCTAAAACAAAGGATAATATTGTTCCTATTGCAAGATTATTATCCTTTAATACTTTTAAGTTTACAATTGGATGAGCAAAAACCATTTCTCGCCATATAAATAATATAAATCCAAAGAAACTCGTAATACTTAATGTAAGAATCGTACTATCCGAAAACCAATCATCTTGTTGCCCATGTTCTAATACATACTGTAAAGATCCTACTGCAATTGCTAATAAAATAATTCCCAGAAAATCGACTTGACTAAGTTTTGATTTCTCAGCATATTTTGGACTTTTTACAAACGAAATAGCCAATAATGTAGCTATAATTCCAATCGGAATATTAATATAAAATATATAAGGCCAAGACCAATTATCTATAATATAACCACCTAATGGAGGACCAAGTGTTGGTCCAACAATTACACCCATACCATAAATAGCCTGAGCTAAACCACGTTTTTCTGGCGGATAACTTTCTGTAATAATTGTCTGAGAAGTTACCAATAAAGCTCCACCTCCTAGCCCTTGTATAAAGCGGAATAAAATAATTTCCCACAAGGTTGTCGCATTTCCACAAAGAAATGAGGATATTGTGAATATGATGATAGAAGCTGCAAAATAATTTCTTCTTCCAAATTGTTGAGAAAGCCAACTTGTCATTGGAACAACAATTACATTAGCAATTGCATAAGCAGTAACTACCCAAGCAATATCTGTTAAAGAAACTCCTAAACTACCTTTCATCTCATTCATGGCTACGTTAACAATTGTAGTATCTACAATTTCTAATAACGCACACATAATGGCAGTAATCGTTAGTATTACACGTTTTGCACCATATTCAACTAAATTATTATCTTCCATAATATTTTTTGAATAAGAGCCTCTTTAAACAAGGCTCTATGGTTGATTATTTTTCTGTTGAGTTTGATTTTATAAGGATATCAGCCTCTACATTCATACCCGGACGAATTAGTTTTAGCATCTCGTCGTTTTTGTCAACAAACTCAATTTTAATTGGTAAACGTTGAACAGTTTTAACAAAGTTACCAGAAGCATTGTCTGGAGGTAATAATGCGAATTTAGCTCCAGTTGCTGGAGATAAAGACGTTACTTTTGCTTTAAACTCATGATGAGGATATGCATCTACTTTTATTACCGCATCCTGTCCTACTCTAATTTTTTCTAATTGCGTTTCTTTATAATTTGCCACAACCCAAAGGTTATTTACTTTAACGATATTGAATAAAGATTGACCAGCTTGTACTAATTGACCTGGTTGTAAATTAATTTTAGAAACTTGTCCATCCTCTGCTGCAATAACATATGTATAAGACAAAAATAATTTTGCATTATCAATATTTGTTTTGCTTTGACCAATTGTAGCTTCAGCAATTTTTATTTGAGCTCTAGAAGCATCAGCTTGTGCTTTAGATGTGTTAACTTGCTTAGCTGTAGCTTGTGCTTGTCTTGAAGTTGCAGTATATTGAGCTTTTGCAACACCTAATTGTTCTTGTACAACTCGTAATTGTTTATCTGCAGTCTCTTTTGCAGCTAAAGCTTGTTCATACTGTTGCTTCGTAATAGATTGATTTTGGTACAATTTATTGTATCTGTCAAAATCATTATTAGTTCTCCAAACTTGTACTTTTGCAGCTTCTACATTTGCTTGTGCTGTATTAATATTTGCTTGTGCTGTTTCTATCGTTGTATTTGCAGCAACTGCACCAGCTTCCGAAACTCCAATAGAAGCTCCTGCAGTTGTAACACCAGCATTTGCAACTCCTAATTGTCCTTCTGCTTGCAACAAGGCATCATTAGATTGTTGTAATTTCAACGCAAATTCAGATCCATCTAAAACAACTAATGTATCTCCTTTGTGAACTATTTGATTATCTTCAACTAAAATTTTCTGAATATAACCAGAAACCTTAGGAATAACAGGTGTTATCTTTGCTTCTACCTGTGCATCGTCTGTAGTTTCGTGAGCCAATCCGTGTAAATATTTATAAACTCCATATCCTCCTCCAAGAATAACAAGAGCTCCTAGAATAATAATAAACTTTATGTTTATTTTTTTCTTTTGTTGATTATTTTCTTCCATTTTATGCGTGTCTTATTGTATATTTTCTAATAAAATTCCTGTTGTATAATAGTATTCGTAAATTGATAATTGCTCATCAGCATCACCAACTACTTGATTTATTTTAGCTTGTAATTGTTCAACATCTGCTATTAATAAATCATTCGTATCAGCTAAACCATTCTCATTTTTGTCTTTTACAATACGATAATTTTCATTCGCTTGTTCTACAGCTTCTTTATAAACTAAATTTTTCTTTTTTGCTAAATCATACTTCTGATAAGCCTCACTCATCTCAACTTTTGCATTGTCTATTGTAGTTTCTCTTTGTAACTCATTTTCTAGCTTCTGAGATTTAGCAATATCAACTTCTGCTTTGTTTTTATACAAAGAAGATAAATCATATTTTAGTCCTACTCCAACATTTGTTGCATTAGTAACAGAGGCTAATTTATCAATCTCCATTGCAATATATCCAGCAGAAAGAGATAACTGTGGATAGTAAGCCGAACGAGCAATTTTTATTTGATTATCTACAATTTGTTCTTTTACATCAAAACTTTTTACGTCTTTTCTGTTTTGATAATTTTGAGTGTTCTGATCAATACTTGTTAAACCGTCTATATTTTCTACATGAACAATTTTATTTTCATCTTGTCCTGTTAAAATATTTAATCTGTAATTGATATTCTTATATTGAGTTTCTGCTTCTTCAATTGCTATTTTTACATTTGATGCTTGCAATTTTGCTCTCAATAAATCATTTCTAGGAATAATTCCATTATCTAAGAAATTCTGAAAATCTTTCACACGTTGATTCGCTCTAACCAAGTTTTCATTTAAAACTTCTATTGAACGTTGTGTTTTATATAAACCGAAATAAAAATTAATAGCTTGCCAAGCAACATTTTCTTTTGTTGCTTCAATTTCTAGATTAGATAAATCAACCATTAATTCGCTATTTTTTACAGCGTTTTTTATTTTAAAACCTCCAAAAACAGGAACAGAAGCATTTGCTTGCCCTAAAAGTAAATGACTTGGTTCTATGGTATTTCCATTACCAGAATTTTGTGTTGGTAATTTTAAATCTACATTTGTTGTTGGAAACAAATGCATGTATTGTCCACTTAATGAAATGTTTGGTAGACGGTTATTTTTTGCACTTTTTACTTTGTACTCACTTGTACTTTTAGTTGCTTCAGCAACTTTTACAGATTTATTATTCTGTAAACTTTGTTGAATAACTTCTTGTAACGACACATTGTTTTCTTGTGCATGAGCCAAAGATGCAATAACCAAACAAATCGGGAAGAAAAATTTATTTTTCATCGTATTGTATAATTGCTTTTAAAGAATCTATTAAATAAGGATAATATTCAGCATGAACATATTTTGCAAACTCTTCATGTGTTTTTAATCCCCATTGTTTTAAATATATTTTTTCGTTTAATATTAAATAAGATGTTCCACCAATTACAACCATTATCACTGCCTCGGCTGGAACTTTTCTTTTAAAATCTCCTTTTTCATAACCTTCATTTATAATTTGATTGATGTAAAAAAGGTTTTTCAATTTTAGTTCGTTTACTTTTTCTTCTATATCTGATATAGATTCGCGTTTAGAAAATTCTCTTACCATAATTCGATGAAATTCTGGTTTTTCTAAAATTCTATCTAAATATGATCTTAATACCTCTCTCAATTTCTCGAAAGATGTCATTGTTGTATTTTGAATAATTTGTTCTAACTGTGAATGAAAACTTTTTATTCTATACCCAAACAAATGATCAACTAGCTTTTCTTTAGATCCGAAATAATAGCTAATCATCGCTATATTAATCTTTGCTTCTTTTGCTATTTCTCTTACACTCGCTGCGTCAATTCCTCTTTTGGCAAAAATTTTTTCAGCGGCTTGTAAAATAGCTATTTGTTTTTCAGATAATTCCATAGTTTTTTAAATTGACGATGCAAAGTTAAACAAACGTTTAATTAATTAAAAAATTTTTAAGTACTTATTTTTAAAATATTTTCTAAATAAGTTTTTACTTTTAATTTATGAAAGAGTTTTTTTTGCATTATATATGGAAGTTTAATCTATTTTCTAGGGACGATTTACAAACTTTTCATGGAGATTTTCTCGAGATTCTGAAAGTTGGAAAAATCAATTCTAACGCTGGACCAGATTTTACTGAAGCTGAAATTATAATTGGAGATAAATTATGGATTGGCTCTGTAGAAATGCATGTAAACTCTTCAGATTGGAATTTGCATCAACATTCTGATGACTTAGCATACCAAAATGTAATCTTACATGTAGTATGGAATCATGATTGCGAAATAGATATTCTTAGACAACGAAATGTTCAAACTTTAGTTTTACACGATTTCGTAAAACCAGAAATTATCTATAATTATCAAAATATAATTCAGTCTAAAATAAAACCTATTCACTGCGAAAATTTATTATCTGAAATAGATTTAAACCAGTTTTCTTTTTGGTTTGAACGATTATTAATTGAACGTTTAGAAGAAAAAACAATTTCTATTCTAGAAATTCTTGCAAAGAATAAAAACAATTGGGAAGAGACCTTATTTAAAAGTTTAGCTACGAATTTTGGATTAAAAGTGAATGTAGAAGCTTTCGAAAATTGGTCAAACTCTTTTTCATTTAAAATCTTACAAAAAATACAATTTAATCCTCTAAAAGTTGAAGCTCTATTTTTTGGTCAAGCAGGCTTTTTAGATGATGATATAGAAAATGATTATTACAAGACATTAAAAACAGAATATCGTTTCTTAAAAAATAAATACCAATTAGAAGCTATACCAAATGAACTATTTAGATTTTCTAAAATGCGCCCAATTGGTTTTCCAACAATTCGATTAGCACAACTTGCAGCTGTCTATTCTAATTATCAACAATTATTCTCATTGATCATTAAACAAAATGATTTGAAATCCTTTTATCAAACTTTTGAAAAAATAACATTAAATCCTTTTTGGGAAAATCATTATACATTTAAAAATGAGTCGAAATTTCTGATGAAAACTATTTCAAAAGATAAGATTAATAATATTTTAATTAATACAATTATTCCATTAAGATACGCATACGAAAGAAGTAATGATGAAGTAGAGATCGATTTCTATTTAGAATTATTAGATCAAATAAAAGCCGAAAGTAACTCTATTTTAGATGAGTATGAGAAAATTGGTTTCAAAAATAAATCCGCAAAAGACTCCCAACAATTAATTCAACTTAAAAAAAGATATTGCTCCGAAAAAAAATGTTTAAATTGCGCTATCGGACATCAAATTTTACGATAATAAATGAAAGAACAAATTAGAAACTTTACCGAAACCGAATGGTTTAATGTTATTTCTAGATTCGCAGATAAACTAGGAGTTAGAGTTTCTATGCTACGATTAATTTTTATCTATTTATCATTTGCTACTTTCGGTTTAGCCTTTGTCGGATACTTCATGATGTTATTCTTTTTTTGGGTAAAAGATTGTTTTATTATCAAAAGAAAATCTGTCTTTGATTTATAAAAAACAATTACAAATACTTAAAACCTTCTTTTTATTTTTTTGTTTATAACTTGCTAAATATTTGACAGTTATATTACTATTTTAGTAATAATAACCGTTGCATTAATACTCTCTATTAATACTTAAGTGCAATGAAATATTTAAAAAAGTCATTTTTTTATATCAATAAATCCCAGCGATTTGGTTTGTATTTATTGTTTGTTTTAATTGTTTTATTTGAAATTTTTCAGAATTTCTCATTTAAAAAACAGCTATTCGAATTAAATGAAGCTGACAAAATTTTATTGGCTGAATACAAGGACAAACCTCAATCAAACTATAAAGATTCTATTCAATCATTTAATCCGAATGATTATTCAAAAGATGATTGGGTTAAAATAGGTTTTTCTCCAAAACAAGCTGATGTTATATTAAAGTATAAACAAATTGTTGGTGGAGAGTTTACATCAAAAGAGCAACTAAAAAAATGCTATGTTATTGATGATGATAAATATTCAGAGTTAGAACCTTATTTATTACTTTCTAATCAAGCTGTAAAAAATAACGGAATTAATTCAAGCAATAAATCAGTAACAGTTTATAAAAATTTTAATCCAAATGATTTACCTCAACAAGGTTGGAAAAAATTAGGTTTCTCTACTAAACAGGCAGAGGTTATTATGAAATATAAACAAATTGTTGGTGGAAAATTTACAAGTAAAGAACAATTGAGAAAGTGTTATGTTATCGATGATGATAAATATGCTGAAATGCAAACTTATATTCTACTACCAAGTAAATCTAAACAAGATATCAAACTAGACAAAAAACAAGCTAATCTGCATATAATTTACAAAAGATTCGATCCAAATGATTTTTCTGTAAAAGATTGGAAAAGTATTGGTTTTTCTTCTAAACAAGCTGAATCTATCATTAAATATAAAAAAATATTAGGTGGGAGATTCAAATCAAAAGATCAATTACGAAAATGTTATATGATTTCTGATGAGAAATTTCTAGAAATGGAACCTTATTTATTTTTCTCTGAGATTAAACCTATTCAAGAAAATGAAGTTATTAAGCAGAAAATTAATTTGACTGAAAAATTTAATCCGAATGATTTAACAAAAGATGATTGGTTAAAATTAGGTTTTACAGAAAAACAAGTTAATACAATATTCAATTATAAGAAATCCCTAGGTGGAAAATTTAATATAAAAACACTAAAGAAGTGTTATGCTATAAGCGAAGAAAAATATAAAGAAATAGAACCTTTTCTAATTTTCAATTAAAAGATAATTTCATTCATAGTTTAGTTATTTAAATTAATAAACGCGTAATAGATTTTTCTAGAACGCGTTTATTTGTTTTATAAAATTGAAGATTTAATTTTTAATAATTAAATAAATCTTCTAATGATAATTCTTTAATTTGACCTAACTTCTGAACTGCATTCCAATCTAGGTTTTCTTTATTTCCAATTAAACCAACATTAAACTTTTGTCCTTTGATATGTTTATTGAAAAAGCTATTCAACTGATCTAATGTTAATGTAGATGTTTGAGAATAAATATCTTTATTAATATCATAGTTTAAGCCTTTATCTTGTAAAGATAACCAATAGAAAAAGATATTTGATTTTGTATAACGCTTAGTAGCAATTTGTTTTAAAGCAGCTTGTTTAGAGTTCTCAAATTGATTTGGTGCTTTTGGCATATCATTCATCAACTCATTCATAGCATCAACTGCTTGAGGTAATTTATTGGCTTGTGTTCCAATATTTGCTCTTACATAATTATATAAATCTTTCTTAGTTGCATTAGAATAATTTGATCTTGCAGAATAAGCTAAAGATTTAGACTCACGAATTTCTTGAAATACAATTGAAGATAAACCTCCTCCAAAATATTCATTAAAAATTCCTGATGGTGTTAAAACTGTTGGATCATATTTTGTATCACGAGCAACAAAATTAATTTCTGCTTGTACCATATCATATGGCGCAAAATATACTTTCCCATCTGTTATAGGTTGAGGAAAATCTTTCTTTTTAGGATAAGCTAAACCTTTACCAAAATTGTGACTCTTTTCAATTAACTTTTTCGTTTCAGCCACATTATTTCCGAAATAGAAAACTTGATGTTTATAATTAAAGAAATCTTTAATTATTTGTGTTAATTCATTTGGATTTATAGCCTTTAATTCTGCTTCAGATATGATATCTCTAAAACGATTGTCTTCACCATATTGTGCATAATTATTTAATGCAACTGCAATAGCATTTTTATTTTTCTTTGCATTAACTCTCGATTTCAAGATTGTTTTTACATATTCTTGGTACGAATCGTTGTTTGCAACAGCATCATTAATTAAATGTTCAAATAATTTTATACCGTCTGGTAAATTTTTCTGTAAACCAGTTAAATAAACATATGTTCTATCTGTACCTGCATTTACACCATATTCTACTCCTATTTTATAAAACTCTTTTTTTAAGTTTTCTGGAGAATACTTCGACGTTCCTAAATAATCTAAATAATTAATTGCTAAACCTAATTTTTTACTATGATCAGATCCCATATCAGAGATATAGTAAATAGAACTTAAATCATTCGTTTTATTTTCGATTGATATAAATTTTGCATTTTTAATTTTTCCTTCTTTCAACTCTTTCTTGAAATCAACAAAAACTGGCGCAATGTCTTTTACTTCAATTTTCATAAAATCTTTATAAAAATCTGATTCAGCACTACGATTTAATTGAATTGGTGTAATCCCTGGGTTAGAAACACGAACTAAATCTTTGTTCTCTCCTTGACGTTTAAAAACAATTACATAGTTATCTTGGTTATAATGTTTCTTAGCAAAATCCATTAATTCTTGCTTTGTTACACGTCCCATTTCATCATACTGATCAACAACTTGTGCCCATGGCATTTCGTTGATATAAGATTTGTAAAGACTTGCAGCTAAAGCACGAGAATTATCCCAACTTTGTAAACGAGATTTTTTTAAATCATTCACTACAGCATCAATCATCCAATCTTCAAACTTCCCTTGTTTGATATTTTCTATTTGCGCTAAAATTAAATCACGAACTTCCTCTAAACTTTGTCCTTCTTTTGGAGAACCATAAAAAGAGTGCATTCCATAATCTCTAAAGAAAGATGATCCACTTCCAGCACCTAATGTTTTTTGTTGTTGATTAATATTTAAATCAATTAAACCAGCTGTAGAATTACTTAAAATATAATCTATTAAAGTAACATATTTAGCATCTTCACTTTTTGCCCCATCAAAACGATAAGCAAATTGTACACGCTCTGATGATGGACTTGATACTTCACTTGTAACGATTTTCTTTACTGGTTCTTCTTTTGCAACATATTGTGCAGGTTGAGGTTTTGCTGCATATGATCCAAAATATTTGTCAATTAATGGAACAGCTGTATCAAAATCAAAATCTCCAATTAACATTACAGCCATATTGTTTGGCACATAATATTTATCAAAATAATTATGTATTGCAACCATAGAAGGATTCTTCAAATGCTCTGAAGTTCCAATTGTAGTTTGTGTTCCGTAATGAGATTTTGGAAATAATGTCTCCATTATTTTAAAATAAACTAAACGACCATCATTATCCTGTGAACGATTAAATTCTTCGTAAACAGCTTCTAATTCTGTATGAAAAAGTCTTAATACTAATTCACTAAAACGCTCAGATTCTACTTTTAACCATTTCTCTAATTCGTTATTAGGAATATTATTGTGGTAAATTGTTTCTTCTAAAGATGTATGCGCATTTGTTCCTGAAGCACCTAAAGATGAAATTAATTTATCATATTCATTTGCTACAGCATATTTTGATGCTTCTTGTGAAACCTCATCTATCTTCTTGTAAAGTGCAACTTTTTTAGCAGGATCTTTTTCTGCTTTATGTTGCTCATACAAATCAGATATTTGTTTGATTAATGGTTTTTCTGTTGCCCAATCTTGCGTTCCTATTTTAGAAGTTCCTTTAAAAACCATGTGCTCTAAATAATGAGCTAATCCAGTATTATCTTCTGGATCGTTATTAGAACCCGTTTTTACAGCAATATGCGTTTGGATTCTTGGTTCGTCTTTTAATTGTGCTAAGTATATTTTTAACCCATTTTTTAGGGTATAAATTCGAGTATTTGAAGGATCGTTTTCAACCATTTCATAGGTATATCCTTTGCTATCTGTTTTCTTCAATGTATTTAGTTGTGCATAAGTTAAAACGGAATTGAAAAGAATTCCGCATACAAGAATAGATTTCCTCATGTATAATAATTTTAATTCTCTAAAAATAGTGAATTAAAATAAACAATGAGAGAATAAAAGTCATTTTACTAATTTACTATCTAATTAGTGGAAATTGGTAGAAAATAAATTAGTTGTGTGGAGATATTGGTTTACTGTAAAAAATAATATTTATGTTGTTATTTCGTAAGGTGATTTCTTTTTTATGATAGTAAAATAAAAGTAGATTTCTATTTTTAAAATAACTTAAAATTAAAATATTTATTAAAATTTCTAATGCAAAAGTTTTATAAATACGGTAAGTTTTCCAAACTTATTATCATTATTAAAAAAATTACGTTTTTGTATAAAAATTCTAGTTGAAAAATAGTTACCAATTCTAGTTGGATTCATATTAAATTTAATGATATACAATTTAAATTAATTTTTTCTAATGCACTTAAGAATTCTGAAGTGTCTAAGAAATAACTAGGGTAGGCTTTTTTTAAATCTTTAAAAGATAAAGCAGAAACTAAAACAACTGCGCTTTTATTATTATCAATTTGTTTTTCAATTTCCAAATATCTTTTCGTTGCTAATTCATAGTCCCTTTTATCAAACATGTTTATGCTGACACCTTTTGTTTCTGTATCAATATAAATTAAATAATAATCTCCAGGGAACTTCTGTTTTTCTAAATGATCTGTAGTGACTCTTAATACCTTTAGTGTATCAACAACATTTAATTTTTCACATAAATTATAACATTCAATCATTAAATCTTCCATTGATTGTTCCTTATGTTCCTCTAAAACAGGTAATTTTTCTTTTATAGCAAAAAGTGAACTGACAATTTTAAAAAAGTTAAGCCATTCATCAGGTCCCTGACTTGATTTTAATGATGTTTTTGTGATAATACCAGCTGTTTCAACTGCTGTTGCCCAATTATGTTGAAGTTTGGTTCTTATCTGTAACTCAACTTTAACTTGGTCATATTCTATAATTTTAGAATTATATTTATATATGTAGTGAATGCTTCTATATCCAGATGGTTTAGGAGAATTTACGTAATCATTACTTTTTTCAAATCTATGATAATGATTCGTGTTTTCAAGTAATATTTTTAGTTTATTCAAATCCTTTACATCTTTCAAAACAGCTCTATATCCTCCAACATCTTGCATTCCGCCTAAACCCATTTGAGGATTTAATTCTAATTTAGCTTCAATTGATCTAAGTCGTTTTAACCTTTGGGATATCAGAATTGGAATAATTGAATTTTTATTAAGTAATCTAACGAGTCTACGTTTCATTACTTTCAACGGTTCTAAATGATTAGTTCGCCAAATATTAATTTTATTAAGAGCATCATTAATTTCCTTCTCGGATTTAGAAGTTAAAATTATATTTCCAGCTTTTGTAATTTCTTTACGTGAGTATCTCATAAATATTTCTGCTAACTAAATCATACCCGCAAATATAAATTACTTTTTGATAATTAACTCAAACCCTATATTAACTTTCAATAAAATGCTTCACAGCAATTGCTACTTTCGCACCGTCCATTGCTGCAGAAATAATTCCACCAGCATAACCCGCACCTTCGGCACAAGGAAATAAACCAGCGACTTGTACATGCTCTAATGTTTCTTCGTTTCGAGGAATACGAACAGGTGAAGAAGTTCTAGACTCTGTTGCTACAACATTTGCATTTTCTGTAAAATAACCATTCATCTTTTTACCAAAAGTTTGAAAACCTTGTTTTAATGATTGATGTATTTCTTTAGGAAGAACGTCACTTAATAATCCTGATGTTAAACCTGGTAAATACGAACAATCATTTAATGAATTAGATAATTTTCCAGAAACAAAATCAGTCATACGTTGTGCAGGAGCTTTTAACTTTCCTCCACCAACTTGCCACGCTTTTTGTTCTACCATTTGTTGAAATTTCATTCCAGCCAACGGTCCAGTAAAACCATATTTTGCAAAATCATTTTCATCTACTGTTACAACCATTCCAGAGTTTGCAAAAAATCCATCTCGTTTAGAAGGTGACCACCCATTTACAACTAATTCTCCTTCGTCTGTAGAAGCAGGAGCAATTATTCCTCCTGGGCACATACAGAAAGAAAAAACACCACGACCAGCTTCTTGTGAAACTAACGAATAAGAGGCTGGTGGTAAAAGTTCGTTACGTTCTGTTCCAATAGGACAATGATATTGTGCTGCATCTATTAAACTTTGATGATGCTCTACACGAACACCTAAAGCAAATGGTTTAGCTTCTATCAATACTTTTTTCTCGTCTAACATTCTAAAAATATCACGAGCCGAATGTCCCGTTGCAAGAATAAGAGAAGATGTTTTTATTTTTTTATCGTGATTGATTTCAATTCCTTTTATCTGATTGTTCTCAATAAGGATATCAGTTAATTTTGTATCAAACCAAACTTCACCACCACATTCGATAATTGTTTCGCGCATTTTTGCAATAATTCCTGGTAACTTATTCGTTCCGATGTGTGGGTGAGCTTCTTGTAAAATTCGTTCTGTTGCGCCAAAATAAACAAACCATTGCAACGATTTTAAAATATTTCCTCGTTTTGTAGAACGTGTATATAATTTTCCATCTGAATATGTTCCTGCTCCTCCTTCTCCGAAACAATAGTTAGATTCTGGATTTACAATTCCTTCTTTGTTCATTCCTGCTAAATCGCGACGACGGTCTCTAACATTTTTTCCTCTTTCTATGATAATAGGTTTCAGACCTTGTTCTATCAATTCTAAGGCTGCAAAAAGACCCGCAGGACCTGCACCAGCAATATATACTTCATGTTGGTTTCCTACGTTTTGTAAATTTGGATTAAACTCGAAAGCATCGTAAAATTCTTCGTTTATAAAAACATTTACTTGTAATTGTGTTACAATGTTTTTACTCCTTGCGTCTAAAGACCTACGAATAATTTGATAGGAATTAATATTTTCTGGTTTCGTTTTTACTGCAGAAGCTAAGCGTTGTTTTAAGATTTTTTCGTTTGCTGCTTCTCTTGGAGAGATACGAATAGTAATATTTTGAGGCATGTTTATTGACTAAAAAATGAGTTGCAAAATTACATTAATATTTTGAATTAAGTTTTTAGATTATGAGGTTATTCTTTCTTTCAGTTTTTAAATTCGAGAAAGTTTTTTATGTCTTAAAACTATATCGCGACAGGGATTGAAGAGGCATCCTTTTGTGGAGCGTTCTAGCAAACAAAAGATAAAGCGAGAAAGCCCGTTCGTTCGCCCAAAAAATAAAAAGCTGTTTCTTAAAATTGAAGAAACAGCTTTTTTATAACGTTATGAGATTTAAATTATAATCCCAACTTTTTTAATGTTTGTCTTTGAACACCATTTTTGTGTATCAAGATATTTGTTGTTTTATATTGTACAAAAGCTTTTGTTACATATAAATAACCTTCGTAATCGTTTGTTAATCCCCAAGAGTTTTTAACAATGTAATATTCTTTACCGTTTTGATCTTTTGCTAAACCAACAATGTGCATTCCATGATCGTCTGTTGTTTGATAATCATCAAAAGCTGCTTGACGTAAATCTTCTGTTATTACTTTTTCTGGTTTTGGACCTTTAAACATATCTGCTTTTTGTTGAGCATTCATATCTGCAAAATCCACTTCTGGTACATAAGCAACACCATTTTTCCAGCTAAATCCTTTTTCAGAAACATCTGTTGCCCAAGCTACAGTATAACCGTTTTTCAAAGCATAATCTATATTATCTGTTAACTCCGTCATTGGAACATTGTAAAAAGATTCGTACGACCAGTTATCTGGAATAGCTAATACAAATGGCTTATAATATGTGTGCTCTTTGAAAGATGTAATTGCAACATAATCGTTTGGATTAATTCCTACAACTTGATCTGCAAATGTACGAGGTGTATATTTTTTACCATTATAAGTAAATTCTTTTGGATATTCTCCTAAATAACTATCAATAACAGCAGTGTAAGCTTTCTCCCAATTTGGAGTAAGTTTTCCATTTGGATTAGAAACAACAGCTTTTAAAACTCCTTCTTGGATAGCAGCCATTTCTCCGAACTGATTGTTCTTTGTTCCGTAGTTTAATCCTGTATAAACATCTGTTGGAACTGCTCCATATTTTTTAATTGTATTTAAAACATCAAAAAATCCTCCTCCATCTCCAAGAGTTGTTGCTCCGTGCATACGTACATATTGTTTTCCTTTTTCTACATATGTATTTCTTGCATTAAAAATTGGAGATAACTGAACTGGTTGTTTTCCCATTCTTAACATTTCTGATTCGAAGAAAGAGTTACCAGAATATGACCAACATGTACCTGAAGATCCTTGATTTTTTACTGAAGTATTTACTAAATTGATTACATCCGTAAACTTAAATGCTTCTTTACTGTTTTCACTAACATTTTTATTTAACGAGTTAACCAAGTTGTCTTGTGCCGATGCCAATTGTGCACCTCCAAATAAGATTGAAGCTGCAAATATTGGGTAAAATATTTTACGCATTATAATTTAATTTTGTGTGAGTAAATAATGAGTAGCTAATTTCTAAAAAATGTTAACAATAAACCTATATAAATTTGATTTTTTTTTAATATTGGTTTATTTAGAATTGACTTAATATTCCGAAATGGATTTTAGATTCTTTAAAATCAAATGAGGTATTGTCTGTTTTTCCTACTGCATAACTAAGATTAAAGATTCCTAGTTTAGTTAAAAACGAAATTCCTGTTCCGAAACTTAATAAAGATGTATTTATGTTTGCTCGTTTATTTTCTATAAAACCATAGTCGGAAAACAGACCAACATAAAATGCTTCATTGGGCACAAAACGATAATCTACACTAAGAAATCCGTACATATTAGCCACAATACTTTGCTCATTAAATCCTCTAAAACTTCCAAAACCACCAATGCGGTATAATTCATTCTCCGAAAAATCGTTGTCTTTGGTTAATAACCCTGTAAACTCTGCCGATGTTTTTAAGAAATGCTTAGAACTTAATTCGAATAAACGAAAAGTTTTTAACCCTACTTCTATCTGATTTACTTTTTTATTCTCGAGATCCTCTGTCCAAGAAAAATTCTTTTCTTTTTTACGAATAGAATTTACAAAAACATTCAACATAGATTTTCCTTCCATTAATAAAAATGGATGATGTAAAAGATATTGATAATTTAAACCAACTCCCATCTTAGAAAAATCGTCATAATTTGCTCTTAAAGATTCGTTATCGTCTAACAGAAAGTTAGAAGATTGTATGATTCCACTTACACCAATTGATGAGTTTAAATTGAGATTATAATATAATCGTTCAGAAAAATTAAGGTTAACAAAAACTGAATCTTGTTTAAATAATTTAAAATTAGTCTCGGAACCGATTGCAGATTTAAATAAATAAGGAACTTTTACAGCAATGTCTAATGATGTATTCTTGTTTGCTGTACCAATCCAATTTAATTTTATTTCTTCGAAATTATTAAACACATTATTTAATGAAAGTTGAATATTTCCATTTAATCTAAAATCACCATTATCATCTGTTCCAAAACCAAGAACTCCATCAAAATAATTTGAATTTACTTTTTTAGGATATAAATAAATTATGGTCGAATCTTGTTTAAATAATGTTTTAGGTTTCTGTACTTCTGCTATAAAACGTGTTTGTTGCATTAATGAGGATATATTCTCTAGCTTTTCTTCATTAAAGATTTCTCCTTTTTTAATGTTTAAACCATGTTTAATATATCCTTTTGATAATTTATCATATCCAACAGCGCGAACACCGTCTACCTTTCGTTGATTTCCTTTATCTAAAACTAACTCAACTTTAAGTTCATTTTCCAAATAACCGTTTGGTATAATTTTAATCTGTGCAAAAGTAAATCCTTCTTGAATGTTCTTTTTAGAAATAGAACTTAAAATAGAATCCAAATTATTTGTTGGAAAAAAATTGTTTTTATTATTGAATAATTGATTGTCTTTTACCCAAATATTTTGGTAAAGTTTTCCTTTGTTTAAATAAACATTTTCCTCTTGTATAGAATCTAGTGTTAAGGTATAATAACCTATTTTTTGTAAAGAATCTAAGGTTGTTTTAAGATTACTATTTTCAAAATCTTTGATATACGTATTTGTCTCCTCATTAAAACGATAAAAATGAAACGTTTTTTCTTGACCAAAAACAAATAAATTGGTCAAAAAACAGAAAAAAATATAAATCCAAAAACGCATCATAAGCTCTTATAACGTATAATTTTTATGTTAAGTATCTCAATTAATGATAACTATTAGTAATAGTGTTAATTTTAAAAATTATTTTTACGGTCAAATTTAAGGTAAATGTTGAAGTTTTTTAAAATCATTGGCTATTTAGAAGCTATTTCTGCGATTGTATTATTTTTTATCGCAATGCCATTAAAATATATTTGGGAAGATCCTACATGGGTTACTCATGCCGGAAGAGTGCACGGAGGATTATTTGTACTGTATGTAGTTATTCTTTACATCTTAAAAGATAAGTACAATTGGAGTATGACTATTTTTTGGATATTCTTTGTAGCAGCAATAATTCCTGGAGGAACAATTTGGGCTGAGAAAAAGTTTATTGAAGGAAAAAAGTATAAGCAACTGTTATCAGAAGAAAAATAAGTTTTTCTATAACGTATAGAAAATAAAAAAAGCCAAAGATTTTAATCTTTGGCTTTTTCTTTGGAGCGGGAAACGAGACTCGAACTCGCAACATTCAGCTTGGAAGGCTGACGCTCTACCAATTGAGCTATTCCCGCGTTGTGAGTGCAAATATAAGTGGAAAGAATTTAATTTTCCAAGCCTTTTTTACACTTTTTTTAAATATTTCGCTAATAAATTAGTTATGAAATATTTAAATATATATTTTTTTTTTTTAGAAGTTATTTCAAAGGATATTAATTCTAAAAAATAAAAAAAGCTCAAGAAAATAAATTCTTGAGCTTTTAGTACCTCAGGCGGGACTTGAACCCGCACGTCCTAATGGACACAGGATTTTAAGTCCTGCGTGTCTACCAATTCCACCACCAAGGCATCCAACTTATAAAAGTTAGAGCGGGAAACGAGACTCGAACTCGCAACATTCAGCTTGGAAGGCTGACGCTCTACCAATTGAGCTATTCCCGCGTGTAAATTGCAAAAATCAAATAAAAAGTACCTCAGGCGGGACTTGAACCCGCACGTCCTAATGGACACAGGATTTTAAGTCCTGCGTGTCTACCAATTCCACCACCAAGGCAAAATTTGATTCTTGAATTAATATTTCAAAGAGCGGGAAACGAGACTCGAACTCGCAACATTCAGCTTGGAAGGCTGACGCTCTACCAATTGAGCTATTCCCGCGTGTAAATTACAAAAATCAAATAAAAAGTACCTCAGGCGGGACTTGAACCCGCACGTCCTAATGGACACAGGATTTTAAGTCCTGCGTGTCTACCAATTCCACCACCAAGGCAAAATTTGATTTTTGAATTTAATATTTCAAAGAGCGGGAAACGAGACTCGAACTCGCAACATTCAGCTTGGAAGGCTGACGCTCTACCAATTGAGCTATTCCCGCAATGCGAGTGCAAATATAAGTTCAATAAATTGACTTTACCAAGTCTTTTTGTAATATTTTGTAAAGTTTTTTATAATAAATTCGTTTTGAAATATTTGAATCCTCTATTTTTTTTAATTTGATTTTACTCAAATAAATTTTCTTTGTTTTTAAACGCTATTTCTTCTTTTTTTCTAATTGAAATGTGAGTTAGAAGTCGTGTTTTGAACTTCGTGATATTTAAATTTTGAGAAATGAGATTTTAGATTTTAAAAAAAGGTAAAAAATAAAAAAGCTCAAGAAAATAAATTCTTGAGCTTTTAGTACCTCAGGCGGGACTTGAACCCGCACGTCCTAATGGACACAGGATTTTAAGTCCTGCGTGTCTACCAATTCCACCACCAAGGCATCCAACTTATAAAAGTTAGAGCGGGAAACGAGACTCGAACTCGCAACATTCAGCTTGGAAGGCTGACGCTCTACCAATTGAGCTATTCCCGCGATTTGTGAGTGCAAATATAAGATAGCTTTTTTAATTATGAAACTTTTAGTTGATATTTTTTTAATGTTTTATTTACATCTACAACTAATTATCTTTATTCTAGATTTTTAGAATAATTATTTTTTTTCAAAATAATAGAATTTGAATTAGCAATTTATAGCCTCTCTCCAGAGTTTTATTAAATCTTCTGTAGAAAATTTAGCATTAGCAGGACTTGTACTTGGCAAAGAAAAGTAACGGATTGACGGATTTTTTTCAAAATTCTTCATAAATAATTGCTCAGATTTTTTACCATTAAACAAAATCTTATTTATTGTTTGATATTCATCTAACAATTCTTGAATTTGATTAAGAACCTCATCCTTTATATTACTATCCATACTCCCCTCTCTTATTGCAGCGTAGGTAACATCCCAAAGAACAATGTTATTTTCTTTTATTAATTGCACTCTTCCTGCGTAATCTTCAGAATAATTTCGATTAAATATTTTAAACATTAATTGCCAAAATCTATTACGAGGATGCGCATAATATTGATTCATTTTTATTGATAAATCTCCAGGCAAAGAACCCAAAATAAGCATTGTAGGTTCTTTGCCAATAATTGGAGAAAATGATTGTTTTATCATTAACCTTTTTCTTGAAAGTATACTTCTTCGTAAGGCTGAATTAAAACCCAACCTGTTCCAGAAAATTTCATTTGAAATTCTTCTCCACTACCTCTACCAATTAAACTTTTAAATGAAACATTAGACTTTAAATCTGGAGATAAATTTCCAGACCAGGCTACCGTTGCATTAGGATCTGTATATACAGGGTTATCCGGAGTAACCAATAATGTTAATGGATGACCATGTGTAGATATTGCAACCATTCCTTTTCCAGATAATTTTACTTGAAACAATCCTCCAGACATCATTCCTGCAATACTTTTCAGCATTGTAATATCACTTTTTAATGATTGGTCATGTGCTAAAACATCATTCCCATTTACACAAATAGATTCATCATTTAATTGTAAGATCTGAACATACTTACCAGAATCAGCAACATACAAACGTCCAGTACCTTCTGCTTTCATTAGCTTTGCTCCTTCACCAGAAATTGCCTTTTTTAATAATTTTCCTAATCCTCCAGATAAAATACCTTCTCGTTTAAAATCAATATTTCCTGTATAAGCAACCATACTTCCTGCTTTTGTCCACACAGCTTGATTGTTTAAATTAATTTCCAACATTTGTGGTTTCTCTAATTCAAAATAATCATGTTCTGCGTCATTCTGCTTTGTCTTTTCAACAAATTGACTAATTGTATATTCACTCATTTTATAGAAGTTTAATTTATTGATGAATATACGATATTTTCAATAAAAAAAGTGTTACGGTTATGTAACACTTTTATAAATATTATATGAAGATAATTTTAAATAATCTGTTCTGAGACTTCCTCCCACTCTAACATCTTGTTATCTAAATCATTTTTTAATTTAGAATATAAATCTAATTCTTCTTGTGATTGAGAACCCGTATGTAATTTATTTTCTAAATCTTTAATCTTAGTTTCAAATTCAGAAATTTCTGTTTCTACTTTTGATAATTTATTTTTAAGACGTTTTTGTTCTTTCTCTTCTTCAAAAGATAAAACTCTTTTCGCTTGTTCAATTTTAACCTCAATTGGTTTCTCTTCTTTTGGAGCTGCTAAAATTCCTTTTTCTACTTCGCGGAAGTTTCCTGCTTTTATTTGTGCTAAATAATCATCTATTCCAGAAAGATATTCTTTTACTTGTCCGTTACGGAAATCAAAAACTTTATCTACTAAACCTTCTAAAAACTCACGGTCGTGAGAAACTAAAAGTAATGTTCCTGTATATTTTTGTAATGCTTTCTTTAATAATTCTTTCGATTGAATATCTAAGTGGTTCGTAGGCTCATCCATAATTAGAACATTAAATGGACGTAATAATAATTTACATAAAGCCAAACGATTTCGCTCTCCTCCAGAAAGTACTGAAACTTTTTTCTCTACAGAATCTCCACCAAACATAAACGCTCCTAAATAATCACGAACAAGTTTACGTGTTTCTTCTGTTGCAGAGTTTTCTGCTTCTTCTAATACCGTTAATTTATCATTTAAAACGTGCGCTTGATTTTGAGCAAAATATCCAATCTCTACATTATGCCCATGCTTAATTGTACCTGAATGTTTTTGCTCATCAATAATTGCACGAGATAAAGTTGTTTTTCCTTGACCATTCTGACCAACAAACGCGACTTTTTCTCCTCTATTTACATAAAAAGAAACATTATCAAAAACTTGATGATCGCCAAAAGCTACACCTACTTTATCTAATTCGAAAATAACTTTACCAGGCTGAACTGCATCTACAAAGCGAATATTCATTTTGGTAACATCTTCATTCTCGACTTCTATACGCTCTATTTTATCTAATTTTTTGATTAAAGATTGCGCCATAGAAGCTTTGTTTGCTTTAGCACGGAATTTTGAAATTAATTCTTCTGTGTGCTTTATCATCTGCTCTTGATTCTTCTGAGCTTGTTCTAGTTTCTCGCGACGATCTTCACGTAATTCTAAATAACGTGTATAATTCGCTTTAAAATCAGAAATATGACGATTTGCAATTTCAATTGTTCTATTGGTTACATTGTCTAAGAATTGACGGTCGTGAGAAACTAATACAACAGCACCAGGATAATCTTTTAAGAATTCCTCTAACCAAATAATAGAATCTATATCTAAGTGATTGGTAGGCTCATCGAGTAGCATTACATCATGTTTTTGTAACAGTAATTTTGCTAATTCGATACGCATTCTCCATCCACCAGAAAATTCATCTGTTGGTCGGTGAAAATCAGAATTTTTGAATCCTAATCCCATTAAAATTTGTTCTATTTCAGCATCTTTTGTGTATCCACCTAATAAACCAAATCTTTCTGTATAAGTAGAAATATCTTCAATTAATTTTCCGTATTCGTCTGATTCGTAATCTGTTCTTTCAGCTAATTCTTTGTTTACAAAATCTATTCTATTTTGTATTTCTAATAATTGCTCAAATGCAGAATCTGCTTCTTGCCAAACTGTTCTTCCTTGTACAAAATCTATATCTTGCGATAAATATCCTACTGTTACTTCACCTTCATAAACAATTTCACCTTCGGATGATTGTTGACGCTTTGATAAAATTTTAAGCAAAGTAGATTTACCTGCTCCATTTTTACCTACTAAACCAACACGATTTCCTTTGTTGATGCGAAATGAAACATTTTCAAATAAATATCTTCCCGCAAAATAAACTCCTAAATTTTGTACTAATAACATTTTGCAAAAATACAATGTTTTTCGAGAGTTTAAAATTTAGAGCTTTAAGGTTTTGTGCGAAGGCTAAAAAAATAAAGAATAAAACTTAATAAAATTGAAATTATTGCTGGAACAAAATATGCTATTGCTAAATTTTTAGTTGCGATATAATGAATGGGTAAATTAATAATTTTGAACTGAAAAATAATGAAACATATTAAAGCTATCAAAACAGCAATCTTCCAATTTAATTGACGTTTAAAGTTTATGATAGAACATACAATATATCCTAAAGCAATTCCTATAAAGCTTAAGATCATTTTTACAGTAGATAGATGTTTTAATTTTTCGCTAATTCCGAATTCATCACTTTTCTGAACATAATAGCTAAAATTATCTTTTCCTATGGAATGTATTAACTCTATCAAATCTAATTCGACAATTACATAGAATTGTTGAATCCCAAGAAATAATAGAATACTTGCGATTAATTGAATAAATGCTATTTTAAGATTAAAACTTTTCGTCATTTGTTTAAAAATTTAAAAACGGTTATAAAAACGTCTAATGTCTGCTTCTTTATCAATTGGTTCATTTAATTCTAAAAAATTATATAAATCTTCAACCATTACTGGAGCCAACATAGTTCCACGTGTTCCCATTCCGTTTAAGCAAACTAATTGTTTAAACTCTGGATGTTCGCCAATAATTGGGCGACGGTCTACAACTGTCGGGCGAATTGATGCATGTTGTTCCACAACTTCTATATCTGATTTTAAGAATTGTTTTACTCCAGTTGTTAAGTACTCTTTCGCTTCTATGGTATTATCATAATTTACATGATCTCTATCGTAAGTTGCTCCAACAAAAAACTCGTTATTTTCTAAAGGCATTAAAAATTCTTTTCCTTTTACAACAGCATCAGGTAAAGTAGCATTTGTTTTTACTTTTAATACTTCTCCTTTTACACCAATAATTGGTAAATTTTTAAAATATGGATTATTAAGAATATTAAATCCTTCTGCAAAAATAATTCTATCAGCTTCGATATTTTTATAGCTCGCTTTATTATCTTCTAATTTTAATAGATTAAAATCGAATTCTTCTTTAATAAACAAATCATTAGCTTGTAAATAATCTTTAAAATCCTTGATAAGATTCATTAAATCTATACGACCAGTGTGCAAAACTTCTCCAGAACCAATTGGAGAATCTATAGAAGAAAAATTATTTAATTGTTCTGTATCAACAGATAAATAATCAATTAAATCTGGGTGAGAATTGGCTTTTTTTAACCATGTCTTCTTTTCTTGTTCATCATTAAAAATTCTATAAACAGGAAAATTATAAATATATTTCTTGTGAAGTAAATTTTCGAAATCAGTAAAAACTTCTTTTAATCGTTCGATTTGTTTTGAAGCATTCCATACAATAGAAAAACGTTTTAAAACAACAGGATTAAAAATTCCACCAGCAATAGAAGATGCATTATGAAAGTGATGATCTATCACGATAAAAGATTTCTTCTCTTTTATTAACTTCATTGCCATACAACTTCCTGCAACGCCCTGTCCAACTATGATATAATCTACTTTTTTCAATATTAAATTTTATTTACAAAGGTAACTAATGTTTCGGTTTTTATTACCTTTAGCCAAATTTTAAAAGTAAATGCAAACATTTTACATTATATTCTCTAGCCTAATTTTACTTTCTGTTATTATTCCTTATTTTAAAAATTCTCATTGGACAATTCGAGTTTTTGATTACCCAAGATTACAAAAGTTTACCTTATTAACATTAGCTTGTATTTTATTTATTTTTATCGAAAAAAATAATTTTACGATTATGTTGTTTGCAAGTTTACTTGTATCTGCAATTTATCTTTTATGGGTTATAATACCTTATACTGTCATCGGAAAAAAGATGATAGATGAAGTAAAATTAAGACCAGATGAAAAGCCTCTTGATATTATGGTTTATAATGTATTACAATACAATGAGGAATATCAAAAATTGGTTGATCTATTAAAAAAACGAAATCCAGATATTGTTTTTCTTTTAGAAACGAATAAAAAATGGATGGAAAGCATTAAAGAGGCAACAGATGAATATCAATACAAAATAGAAGTTCCCTTAGAAAATACTTATGGACTATTATTCTATTCTAAATTACCTGTAAAGCATCAAGAAATTAACTATTTAATTAGTGATGAGATTCCATCAATAGTTGCTGATATAGAATACAACAAACAAACTATACGCATGTATGGACTACATCCTACACCACCTGTACCACAAGAAAATGAAGAAAGTACAGAAAGAGATGCAGAAATACTGTTAATAGGTAAAAAAGCAAAAGAATATCAAAAAGCGTCTATTGTTTTTGGAGATTTAAATGATGTTGCTTGGAGTAGAACGACACGATTATTCTTAAAAACAAGTAAAATGTTAGATCCTCGTAGAGGAAGAGGAATGTTTAGTACATTTCATGCTAATTACTGGTTTCTACGTTGGCCGTTAGATCACTTTTTCTTAAGTTCTCAGTTTCGTTTAGTAGAAATGATAAGAGAACCTCATATTGGTTCTGATCATTATCCTATAAGTATAAAAGTTGTTTTACGAAGCGATGATATCTCTGGTGAATTTGAGCTTAATCAAGAAGAAAAAATTGAGGTTGAAGAAAAAATTGAAGAAGGTGTTAAAAAAGGAAATGCCAACTAAATAAAAAAGGTTTTAATGAGTTACTCATTAAAACCTTTTTTATTTAGTTGAATTATTATCTAGCTTCATTTAATATTAAAACTTCAATGATTTATCTTTTATATTGAGGCTGCTTTAAATCATTATTCTATTTGATGTAGTTCTTTAAACTTTTTTAAATAACTACAATTATGATTAATTCACAATATCATTCTAAGCATATCAAAGAATAATTCAGTTTATCATTGATTTATATCGAAATAAGATCCTGAAATAAATTCAACATCACAGACAGCAGTAAAAACAAGATTATGATTGAAAATCATAGAATAAAATAATTAGTTTAAACACTTATATAATAAGAATAAGAACAAAAAAAAGAGATTAGTTAATTAACTAATCTCTTTTTTTATATTTCTTTTCAGAATTAATAATTCCACATATCAGATTCTGTCTGAATGATAGAGTTTCTAATTCTATGGTGTTCTTCCATTTGACCTTTAGAATCTTTTGGAATATAATCTCCTATTTCTTTCGCTCCAAACGTAGTTTGAGCTTTGTAAATAACAGAATTAAATCGTCTTGCATTTAACAACTCATCGTAAGTAATTGCAGAAGTAGAATTACTAGGATTAAATACTTTGTATTCTGCTAGAGTTTTACGAGCATCTGGATACCAAATCCAAAATAAATCGATATAACCTCCTTCATCAGCAAACTCAGTTCCTAAAGATTGTGCATCTGGTCCCATAATAGCTAGACCTAATAAACGGTATCTTAATTCTCCTAAACGACGATCGATATACCAAAGACCTTTTGTCTTTAACATTTTAATATCAGCTGATTTCACTTTGTAATTAAAGATTGCTCCTTCATCTGGTGTTTCACCAGCTTGGATCATATCGAAGTAAAATTGTTGAGTATCTTTTTTCTCATTACGAGCCATAATTTGCTCATAATTCATTTTGTTTAAAAAGAACTCATCATCATAAACCTCTGTAATCTTTTTATCACGAATTCCATCAACTAATACATCGTATAAAGATTTAGAATTCTGAACTAATTCATCACCAGATAAATAATAAGGTTGATTGATTCGTTCATTCAAATCAATAACTTCCCATACAACTTTTGACCATAACATGTCTTTATCTTCGATAAAACCATATTCTAATGGGGCTACAGCCAAGTCAATTGTATCTCCAGCTTCGTCAACTCTTGTTTTATTTTCGCGGTCTCTTCTTAACTGCTCTGGCGTTACAGCGTTAAGAACATTTTGCGCCATTGTAAGGGTTGAGAAGAAACTCATTAAACCAAACAAAAGATATTTCATATTCTAAATTTTTAACTTTTAAATATTATTGTACTTGAATAGAGATTGATGATGCCTCTCCTGTTAATCCAGAATTAGTTTTGTATTTAATATCAAATACACCAATCACGTCTCCTTTTTTCGTTTTAGAAATTGCTCCTGCAGCTGCATTCATTTTATTTCCAGTAACACGAACTGTTGCTTGACCAGGAACTTTTACATTAAATGATGTAACTTCTCCAGATACTGGGAATAAGAAATCTGGCCAATCTACACGAATTGTTTGTGCAGCTACACCATTATCTGGTATAGAAGGACTTGTATTTCCTAAGATAACCCCACGTGCTGGTGGAACTGGTTTAATACGGAATGTTTCTCTAACAGTTAATGTTTTTCCTGAACTTGCTTTAGTAGTTGCAGTGAAAACAACTTCACTTCCTCCTCCTGGATTATAATTCCATTTGTTTGCTCCTGCTCCAGAAACACTTCCTGAAGAAGCAACTAAACTAACAGGTCCGTTTGCTCCGTTAATTGTTGCAGAAATAGGGTTAACTACTCCACGGTAAACAACACGTAAATTATCAGCAACGATAGAACCTCCTGTTGGATCTTTTTCAATAATCTCAGCAGCTTTCTTATCTAATGTTTGTGCTACTACTTGGTAAGTAGATGGTGCAATATCAACAGTTTTTTGTTGTCCGTTAGAAACGTACGTAATTTTACCAGTTAATTGATTAATACCAACTGTAGAAGTATTTAATTTAATAGATGCTTTACCATCTACAACTTCTGCATTACCAACACTTGTTTGTACAGATCCTTTGATAGATCCATCATAAGCTCCTAAAACAATATTAAGAACTGCTTCATCACCAACTTTTACTACACCTGGAGATAAAAATAAACCTTGGAATGCATCCAATTCGATTTTTTCTTTTAATTTTCCAGATAATAAATCTCTTACTAAGTTACCTTCTTTTGTACGAGCATCCATCTGCATTTTAGATAAATTTGTTAATGCAGCAACCATTGGTTGATCATAAAACTTCTCGTTTACCCAAGATTTATTCTTAGCTTTTGCAGTCGTTCCAAAGAACTCATTTACACCTGCTACTTCTGTTTTAGCTTGTGGACTTTGTTTAGCATATTTCATCATGAAATTTCTAAACGCATCAATTTTAGATACTAGTTCTTGCGCTTTATCATTTCCTTGATCACCACCTTTACCTTTAAATAATAAAGATACAACTGGTTCTGTGTTAGACAATGCATTATAATCTGTTTCTTCAGATCCAGATACAAAATCTGCTCCAGCTAATTCTTTTTTCAACCCTTCAATATAAGCAACAAACTCATTTGTTTGTTTTTTTACCTCTGCAGCTTCTGCTTGAGTAGCACTATATGTTGGATCTTCTTTTACCTTTAAATCAATTTGTTGATAAAATAAATCATTATTTTTAAAAGTCAATTCTGTTGTTGACTCTAATGACGTATTTATACTTTCGAAAGATCTCAATACCTCACGATCTACGTTCAATGCCATCATTGCAATGAAAACAAGATACATAAGGTTAATCATCTTCTGACGTCCGGTTAATTTACCACCTCCTGCCATAATATTTTTATAGAATTATAATTATTAGTTAATTTATCTTAGCAGTGAATTAGTTATTTTTCATTGCAGTTAGCATACCTCCGTATACTTTGTTTAATGCATTAATGTTAGCAGAAAGCTCTTGCATTTCTTTTAAGAATTGCTCTGAACTACCTGAAGATTTTTGCATGTCTTCGATAAATTGTTTATTTAATTCTACTTGTTTTTGGCTATTTTCTATTTGTTGAGCATAAACAACATTTAATGCATTAATGTTATTTGATGCTTTTGCAATTTCATTACTATACTGCTCTGTAGAAGCTACTGCAGAAGTTGTTGTGTTTAATTCGTTAACAGCTGCTCCAAATTTATCTAAAGAACCACGTAATCTTTCGAAAACTTCTTTGTCTAATTTAGCATCTGCTAATACTTTGTCTAATTCAGATGTTAAGTTGTTACCTGCTGTTGCTACTGCAGCTGTTTTTCTTTGAACTGGTTCTCCGCTTAATAATTCTGGATAAGCTTTTTCCCAATCATAACTTCCAGACACTTTATCAAAAAATGCAGCATAAACGAAAACTAATGCTTCAGCTATTAATCCTATAGCTAGGATAAAGTTAGCACTAATTCCTAATGGATTTGTGTGAGTAATTTTACATAATGCCCCGATAATTACTACTGCGGCAAAGAAGTTGTACATGAAATTAGTAATACGTTCTTGTTTTGAAGCTTGTACTGCCATAAAAGTGCTTTTAAAAAATTAAATAGTTTGTTATTGTTTTATTTTGTTCTTCTGTAATTTACTTTTGATCCTTCTGGATAAGACTGTACAGTTCTAAATCCAACAAAACTTCTTGCAGAATCTTTGTGTTCCCAATCACGAGATGATATCATTAATAAATATCCTACATCTTTCCAAGAACCTCCACGTACACTTTTCTTCTTTTCAACACCAGAAATTGATGGGTTTAATGAAGATGACATTGTATAAGTAGATCTATTGTAAGGTGAGCTAGTCCATTCTGCTACATTTCCTGCCATATCGTACAATCCATATCCATTTGGACGGAAAGTTTTAATTGGAGCAGTATACATGTAACCTGTTTTTTTACCATCGTTGATCTCTAAATAATCTCCACGTTTTGGTTTAAAGTTTGCTAAATAACAACCTCTATCATCTGTTAAATAAGGACCTCCCCATGGATAAGGAGCATTTTCTAAACCTCCTTTAGCAGCATATTCCCACTCTATCTCTGTAGGTAAGCGGTAACTAATTACTTTTACAGCTTTTCCTTTTTTACTTTTTCTTGCAAGTGCATCATTGTGGTATCTTGTACGGAAATCACAAAAAGCAGTAGCTTGATTCCAGTTAATCCCTACAACAGGATAATCAGCATAAGCTTTATGCCAAAAATAATCTTGGTGCATTGGATCATTGTATGAATAATTAAAATCTCTTACCCAAACTGTTGTATCTGGATAAATATTTAAATTAAACTCTTTACGGAAGTCTACTCTAAAAGTACCTTTTCTTTTAATAGCAGCATCTTGGTCAACTGTAACGTAAGAATAATTTAACTTACGAGTATCCATTGTTCTTTGTCCATTCATGCGCTCTTCTGGTGGATAGTATAAACCTTCCATAGCTTCTGCATAATCAACATCTGGATATTTATATTTATCCCACTCTAAAGGGATTTTTTTATTTAATCTTCTATCGTTAATTGGATTTTGTCCATCTCTACCTGTATTAACTTGTCTCATGTATTCATCGTATGGAGTTCCTTCTCCATCTTCAGAACCAGAAATATATGCATAAGCACCTATACCATCATCACCTCCTGGATTTTGATTAAGTGGGTCAAAACCTAATGATTCTGCTTTATCAGCTAAAGCAGTTCTAGCAATAGAATCTTTTACATAATTTACAAAATACTTATATTCAGAATTTGTAATTTCTGTATCATCCATGAAAAAACCTGATACTGTAACAGTTTTCACAGGAGCATCATTTGTTTTTGTAAAATCATAATCAGTTTGTCCTAAAACAAACGATCCACTTGGAATTGGAACCATTCCTTTTGGACGAACTGGTGTCCAAACTGAAGAACTTTCAGAAACTATCTGCCCATCATTTCTATTACCACTACCTCTACTTTTCAATATCTTACAAGAAGATAAAGAAAGAGTTACTAATAATATACTTACCAAAATTCTATTCATTCTGCTATAGATTTATTTTATACAGGTTTTATACTTTTGTATCAATTGAAATTTGATGCAAATTAAATCAAATTATCAATTGGTTATTAATTTATTAATTACTTTTTAGTAAAATTTTTTAAAATACTTCCACCACCTATTCGGAACTTCTCCTTTAAGTGCTTGCTCATAGTCTTTTTCTGAGCAAGATATTATCTCTTTTTTCGAGTTATTATCAACGGTGTAATCGACTTCAATCCACCATTGATTTGTTTCAGCATTTCGATAAAAAATATAATTATACCCTTCAGTAGGAACATAGATTTTATCAAAATATTGTGCATCATCAAAACTTTTTATTTCTGGACGATGATTTTTTCCTTCTATAAAGTACCAAATCATCTGCGAAATTAGTAAATGATCTAACTTTTTATAGTTTTCAATATAATCACAAACGTAAATAGATGATACTTTATTGCTAAATCCTAAATATTTTGTCAAAGCACAAATTTCTCTTGAAGAAAATCCGTTTGGTGTCATGTTCTTTGAAGATGAAAAATCTGATCCTTGTAAACTTGAAAGATTGATTAATGCTGCGTTAACATCTCTTGAATAAGATTCAACCTCTTTTACATTATCTGCAATTTGTCCTAATCTTATTGTTTCAAAATTTAATTGATTAATTAAATCTAATTGTTCTTGCGCAACAAAATAAGTTTGATAACCAATATTTGTGTAATCTAAAAGATTAAACGGTTCGTGAGAAATTACTTTTGTTAAATAATTTTCATCAGTTGTTTGATCTTCATCTTTATCTAATCTTAACTTGGGATCAACCGTTAAATAATATAATTTATCTATTATTCCATCATAAGCACGATATTGTTGATAACCTAAACTTGGTGTTCCTCCTAGAATTATAACAACATAGCCATCACTAACTAATCCGTTTATAACTTCTCTAAAAACCTTTTCTGTCCCCTTTTTATCGTCATCATAATTTATGTCGCCAAAATCATACAAATCAATTGTCCAATTACCTAATTGCAATTCATATAACTGTGTACGTATTAAGCTAAAATCAACATCTTCAATCAAATCATTTTGTTTAGATCGAGACTCTGTTACTCCAATTAATGCAATTTTATCTTTGTTTACATCTTCTTCAAGAATATCTTCTTGAAACTTAATTGAAGCTCCTAGAGAGAAAGAGTTACAAGATTTAGCAAAATCTTGTAACTCTTCAGAAACTGGTTTTAAAAAGTCTTTATACATTACTTTTTATTCGTCGTTTTTTTTGTTACCGTTTTCTTTGTGGTAGATTTTTTAGCTGTTGTTTTCTTCGCTGCTACTTTCTTTTTCGGTTTCGCAGCTTCTATCAACTTTTCTACTTCTTGTAAAGTTAACGCTTCTGGATTTGTTTCTTTTGATAATTCAACTTTTATTTTTCCTTGAATTAAATTGAAACGTCCCCAACGTGCTTTTTCTAATCTAATTTCTTGTTCTGCCCATTCGCGAACAACTCTTTCAGATTCTTTTTTCTTTTTATCCTCAATTAATTCAACGATATCTTCTTGAGATAAATGATCATAATCGTATTTTTTAGAAACATTAATAAACCATTCATTCCATTTAATGAAAGGTCCAAAACGTCCTTTTCCTTTTGTTACATCATATCCTTCGTATTGTGCAATAGGCGCATCAGCCTTTAATTTTTCTTCAATTAATTCTTTTGCACGATCAAAAGATAGATCCATTAAATCTTCTTCTTTCGGGATTGAAATGTATTTATCGTCAAACTTAACATAAGGACCAAAACGCCCTACATTAACTTCTACTTCTTGTCCTTTGTATTCTCCTAAAACCTTTGGCAATTCAAACAATTTCATTGCTTCTTCAAAAGTTATACTATGAATAGATTGGTGTTTTTGTAAACTAGCAAAACGTGGTTTTTCTTCGTCGTCAGCTTCTCCAATCTGAATCATCGGTCCAAAACGACCAATACGTGCATGTACTTTTTTACCAGAAACAGGATCTACTCCTAATTCTCTTTCTCCAGTTGCACGATCAGCATTTTCTTGAACATCTTCTACAACATGATGAAATTTTGTATAAAATTCATCAATCATTTCTGTCCAATTTAATTTTCCTTCAGCAATCTCATCGAAACTATTTTCTACGCGAGCCGTAAAATCATAGTCCATTACATTTGTAAAATAATCAACCAAGAAATCATTCACTACAATACCGATATCTGTTGGCATTAATTTGCGACGATCTGCACCAAAAATTTCTTTTTGTTGTGTTTTTTTAATTTGATTATCGACTAATTTTAAGGTATTATATTGTCTTTCTTGTCCATCTAATTCTCCAATTTCCACATATTCTCTTTTCTGAATTGTAGAAATAGTTGGTGCATAAGTTGATGGACGACCAATTCCTAATTCTTCTAATTTTTTTACCAAAGATGCCTCTGTGTATCGAGCAGGTGCTCTTGTAAAACGTTCTGTACCTAAAATTTCATCGGCCTTCAGTTTTTCGTTTATAGTAACACTTGGTAATAATACTTTATCATCATCTACATCCTCATCATCATGAGACTCTTGATAAACTTTTAAAAATCCATCAAAAACAATAACTTCTCCTTTCGCTTGAAAGATAAAATTATTTTTATTATTATCGATATCGATAATTGTACGCTCTAATTCAGCATTAGCCATCTGAGATGAAACTGTTCTTTTCCAAATTAAGTCGTATAATTTTCGCATCGAATCATCGCCATTGATGGTTTGATTTTCAAAATGCGTTGGTCGAATAGCTTCGTGCGCTTCTTGTGCAGATGAATTTTTATTTTTATATTTTCTTATTTCAACATACTTTGCTCCGTACTCTGCTTCAACAGTAGATTTTATTGCAGTTAATGCATCATCAGATAAATTAACACTATCTGTTCTCATATATGTAATATGTCCAGATTCGTAAAGTTGTTGTGCAACTCGCATTGTTCTCGAAACCGAAAAACCTAATTTACGAGAAGCTTCTTGTTGTAAAGTAGAAGTTGTAAATGGTGCAGAAGGTGTTCTTTTTGCTGGTTTTTTCTGTAAATCATTTACTTTAAAATCAGCATTTAAACAAGTTTCTAAGAAATCTTCTGCTTCTTTTAATTTAGAAAATTCTTTAGTTAAAACAGCTTTTAATGTTCTTCCTTCGTTTGTTTCGAAAATTGCTACAAAACGGTAAGATGAAACTGGAGTAAACTTTAAAATTTCTTTTTCTCTTTCTACAATCAATCTAACAGAAACTGATTGTACACGACCAGCAGATAATCCTGGTTTTATTTTTCTCCATAAAATTGGAGACATTTCGAAACCAACCAAACGATCTAAGATTCTACGTGCTTGTTGAGCATCAACTAAATTCTCATCAATTACACGTGGATTTGCAACAGCTCGCTGAATTGCTTTCTTTGTAATTTCGTTAAAAACAATACGCTTAGTATCTTTTTTCTTTAAATCAAGTACATTGTACAAATGCCAAGAAATAGCTTCTCCTTCGCGATCCTCATCGGATGCTAGCCAAATTGTTTCTGCTTTGGAAGACAATTTTTTTAACTTACTTACAACATCTTTTTTATCTGGTGTTACTTCATAAATTGGCTGATACTGATTTTCTATATCTATTCCCATTCCTTTCTTGGGTAAATCGACTACGTGACCAAAACTTGATTCTACGATAAAGTCATTTCCTAAAAAACCTTGAATGGTTTTAGCTTTTGCTGGGGACTCAACAATTACGAGATTTTTCGACATATTGTTTTCTTAAATTTTTATGCAAAATTAATAACAAAAAAATGAAGCAGCCAAAAATGATTTCTAACTGCTTCATATTTTTTTTATTTCATGTAAGGATTATCGTTGTAAATATCCGTTCCTATTTGATCTATTTCATTGATTTCGTCATCGTCATCTCCTACAATTGTTTTATAGAAAACATACGTTGCAATATAAACTAAAGGTGCAGCTGCAAGTAAACCTACTCCACATACTAATGCTCCTAATATTACAACACCTAAACATGCTAAACAAAAAACGAATGCAGTTCCAAAGTTTTTAAATAAAATACTCACACTAGATTTTATAGCTTCTGAAGTAGAAAAATTTGTAAATACAATAAACGGCATTGCTAAAATTGATGTGATATAAAAAATGAAACCAGGAATAACACATAATATGATTCCTATAATTCCTAAGATTTGTAAAGCTAAATACGTTGTAAAAATTGGTAAAAACTTCCCATCTTTATAATGAATAAATAAATCCGAAAAATCTGGATTTTGATGCTTATCAAATTTTCTTGCCATTGTGAATATACTAATTGTTATTGGAGCTACAGCAGCACCTACAACAAGACTAATTATATTACTTACAAATGCCATTGGTGTTAAAGCACTCATATAAGCACTTTGTAAATCATCTGGATCTGTTATAACCATTGATGGTACAGAAATAAACAATCCTAAAATAAAGTTTACTGCAAAACTGATTACAATTGTTAAAACAAATGCACTAATTGCGTATAATGCAATTCCAGAGAAAATTTCCCATGCTTTAGAAAAAGTATCTCCAATATTTACATTGATACCTTTCTGCTTGATTTCCTCAACCTTTAATTTCATTTTGTTATCCATAGTTGTTTTTTTTAGTTTCTTCAAATCTACAATAATGTTAATAAAATGCAAAAGAAATTTTTACTGCCAATATGTCACATACTTTTATTACTTTTGCACGATATATTATCATTTTAGAATGCATACAGAAGAAAAACATATAGATGAAGCTAGACAAGGTGAAGCTTTAATGACTTCCCCAACACGTAATGCTACAAAGAAATTATTCTTAGAAAGCTACGGATGTCAAATGAATTTCTCAGATAGTGAAATTGTTGCATCTATTCTAAATAATGAAGGTTATCAAACAACTCAAAAAGTTGATGAAGCTGATTTAATTTTATTAAATACTTGTTCTATTCGTGAAAAAGCAGAACAAACAGTACGTAAACGTTTAGGAACTCTAAATGCTATCAAAAAACAAAAACCAAGTTTAAAAATTGGTGTTTTAGGTTGTATGGCGGAACGTTTAAAACATAAATTTCTTGAAGAAGAACATTTAGTAGATATTGTTGTCGGTCCAGATGCATACCGTGATTTACCAAATTTACTTAATGATGTTGAAGATGGTCGTGATGCTATAAATGTTCAATTATCAAAAGAAGAAACATACGCAGAAATTTCACCTGTTCGTTTAGGAGGAAATGGCGTTACTGCTTTTGTAACAATTACGCGTGGTTGTGATAACATGTGTACATTTTGCGTTGTTCCATTTACTCGTGGACGTGAACGTTCTAGAGATCCTCATTCAATTTTAAATGAATGTAAAGAATTAGCAGAGTCAGGTTATAAAGAAATAACTTTACTTGGACAAAACGTAGATTCATATTTATGGTATGGTGGTGGTCCAAAAAAAGAATTTAAAAACGCTACTGATATACAGAAAGCAACAGCTGTAGATTTTGGTCAATTATTAGACATGGTTGCGACTCAATTTCCAAATGTTCGTTTACGTTTTTCTACTTCTAATCCACAAGATATGGAAGAGAAAGTATTAGAAATAATGGCGAAACATAAAAACATTTGTAAATATATCCATTTACCTGTACAATCAGGTTCTACAACTGTATTAGAGAGAATGAATCGTCAACATACACGTGAAGAATATTTCGAATTAATAGATAAAATTCGTCGTATTGTTCCAGATTGTGCTTTATCTCATGATATGATTGCAGGTTTCTGTGGAGAGACAGAAGAAGAGCATCAAGATACATTATCATTAATGGAGTATGTGAAATATGATTTCGGTTATATGTTTGCTTATTCTGAGCGTCCAGGAACTCCTGCACACAAAAAAATGCCAGATGATGTTTTACCCGAAGATAAAAAACGTCGTTTACAAGAAATCATCGAAATGCAACAAAAACATTCTGCTGAACGTATGAATAGTTATGTTGGTAAAATTCATGAAGTTTTAATTGAAGGAAATTCTAAACGTGATGAAAATTTCTGGTATGGAAGAAATACTCAGAATGCAGTTTTAGTTTTCCCTAAAGTAGACGGAACTAAAATTGGTGATTTTGTTAATGTAAAAGCTAATAGCTGTACAACTGCAACCATTATTGGTGAAATGGTTGAAGCTTAAAAAAATAACAGAATTTGTATTGATTAAAATCAATATAAATTCAATTGATGTAAATTGAATATTCATTCGGTTTATACAACCTTAAAAACTATAAAAATGGATTCTTTACAAACAATCAAACAACGTTTTGGAATCATTGGAAATAATGTAGTCTTGAACCGCGCTCTTGAGAAAGCGGTTCAGGTTGCACCTACAGATATATCTGTACTGGTTATTGGAGAAAGTGGTGTTGGAAAGGAATTTATTCCTAAGATCATCCACAATCAATCTGCTCGTAAACACAATAATTATATTGCTGTTAACTGTGGAGCAATCCCAGAAGGAACTATAGATTCTGAATTATTTGGACATGAAAAAGGAGCTTTTACTGGTGCAACACAAACTAGAAAAGGATATTTTGAAGTTGCAGACGGTGGAACTATTTTTTTGGATGAAGTTGGTGAATTACCACTTTCTACGCAGGTTCGTTTATTAAGAATATTAGAATCTGGTGAATTTATGAAAGTTGGTTCCTCTGACATTCAAAAGACGAACGTTCGTGTTGTTGCGGCAACTAACGTTAAACTTAAAGATTCTGTAGAAAAAGGAAAATTTAGAGAAGATTTATACTATCGTTTAAACACTGTACAAATAGACATTCCTGCATTAAGAGATCGCAAAGAGGATATTAATCTATTATTTAGAAAATTTGCTTCTGATTTCGCAAATAAATACAGAATGCCTCATATAGAACTTTCTCCTGAAGCTCAGAATTATATTGCAAATTATCCTTGGCCAGGAAATGTTCGTCAATTAAGAAATTTCTCGGAACAAGTTTCTGTTATAGAAAAAGACCGTGTTATAACGTTAGAAAAAATTATGGAATTATTACCAAATAATTCTACAATGTTAACGGTAACAAGTAAAAAAGAAGGAAGCTCATCCGACTTTATGGAGCGTGAATTATTGTTTAAAGTTTTATTGGATATGAAAAAAGACTTAAATGATTTACGTGCATTAACGTTAGATTTAATCAAAAATAAAGATGTTGATGATTTTAATGGAAATACACAAGAATTAATTCAGCGTGTTTACCAAGAACAATCAGATGATAGTAACGACTTTATTCCAAGTCAATACAATGTCGTTCCCTCAAGTCCTAAAACACAAAGCTATCAACCTCCTCAATACGATTATTCGAACGATGTTTACGATGTTAGTCCTATCGAAGAACCTGAGTCTTTATCTTTACAAGATAATGAGAAAGAAATGATAAAATTAGCATTAGAAAAACATAAAGGAAAAAGAAAAATGGCGGCAGATGAATTAGGTATTTCTGAACGTACATTGTATCGTAAAATCAAACAATATCATTTGTAAATCATGAATAAAATAAAAGTATTAATCCTTAGTATCTTTGCTCTTTTTAGCATTACAGGATGTATAAAATATTCACTTTCTGGTGCTGCAATTCAACCAGATTGGAACACGATTTATGTTGCAACATTTCCTAATTATGCTCCACAACAAAATCCTACTTTAAGTCAGGATTTAACAATATCAATTCAAGATATTTTTCGAAGTAGAACAAAATTAAAATTAAATTCTAATGAAAATTCTGATTTAATTATCGAAGGAGAAATTACAGGTTATGATATTACTCCAGAGGCTATACAGGCAAATGATATTGCTGCAAGAAATAGGTTAACAGTATATATAAAAGTTCGTTACATAAATAACAAAGACGAATCTAAAAGTTATGATAGAACATTTTCTGCTTTCCAATTGTATGATGGGAATGCGATGTTAAGTACTGTAGAATCATCAATTGTTCCATTAATTATTGATGATCTTCGTGACCAAGTTTTTGCTTCTATTGCCATGGATTGGTAGAAATAATCTTATATTTGAACAATGACCAGAATAGAATATTTAGTAGCGCATCCATACGAAGTAGAGAAATCGGATATTCCGCTTCTTAAAAAAGAAGTTGAAAAATACCCGTATTTCTACACATTGCGTGCATTGCTTTTATATGGTTTAAAAAAAGAAAATCATCCTTCTTTTGAAGATTATCTTAATAAAACTTCTATTCACAGTAGCAATCGTGTCGATTTATATCATTATCTAAATTCTGAAAAAATAGAGAAAAAAGATAATTTTAAGAATGATACAAATCTTCATGAAACATCTTCTTTTGAAGAAGAAGTACAAGAAGAAAGTATTTCTGTAATTAACGAAGTTAAAGAAGAGACTATCGAAGAAGTTACACCAACTATTATTGAAGAAGAGAAACAAAAAGAAGTAGAAGTTATTGATAATTCTATTTCAGAAATTCCTAAAGAAGAAAATGATAGTATTGTTGAAATTGAAAAAATAGAAGAAGTAATTCAAGAAATAGAAAATATTCCTGTAGAACAAGAAAATAATCTTGAAGATGATATTCTAAATGCTTTACAACAAACTTCTGAAATTGAAGTTGAAGAAGAAAAAAATACGATTAACCATAGTATAATTAAAGAAAAGGAAACTATAATAGAAGAGACTAAAATAGAACATATTGATTCTACTTCTACTCATTCTTTTTCTGATTGGTTAAAGAGATTTCCTTCTCAACAAAAAGATCAAAAAACATTAGAAGAAGAACAAGAAATTGCTGAACGAGAGATAAAGTATAAGTTAATTGACGATTTTTTGGAGAAAAATCCTAAAATTGTTCCAATGAAAAAAGTAGATGTTCCTTCATCGAATACGACTTCTAATTTTGGAAAAAATAGTGAAGAATATTCGGATTTAATGACCGAAACTTTAGCTCAAATTTATATTGAACAAAAGAAATATGATAAAGCTATTAAAGCTTATAAAATATTAATTTTGAAATATCCAGAAAAAAATGGTTTATTTGCAAATCGAATTAAAGAAATTGAAAATTTAAAAAACTCTAAATAATAAAATGGGACTATTTCAGTTTTTCATGATTATTATCATGATTTTAAGTGTATTACTAGTATTGATTGTTTTATCTCAAAATCCTAAAGGAGGAGGATTATCTTCTACTTTCGGTGGCGGAGGTGGTAGTCAAATGTTTGGAGTACAAAGAACTAATAAGTTTTTAGATAATACTACTTGGGGATTATTTATTGCTATTGTTGTGTTAATTATTGGTGCGGGTGTTACGCATGAAAATCCTAATGCAATAAAAACTGTAAAACCAAATGTTACAGCACCAGCTAATAACTTGCCTGCTCAACCAACGGCAAATGGAGCTAGCCAAAATCAATTACCTGCTCAACCAGCTAAGTAATTTCTAAAATTTTATAAAATTTAAAGCCTCAAATATTTCATTTTGAGGCTTTTTCTTTATAATTATTTAATACCTTTAAACCAAATTATCTTACTATGAAAAAATACATTTATATACTTATTTCATTTATCTGTATTTTTGGATGCTCTGCTCAAAAAAAACACAAACCTGTAAATGAAAATGATTACACTCTAATTAGTACTTTCTCTCTAGATGAAATCAATAAAACTCACTTTTTAAAAAACGAAACTGAATTAAAAAATTTTTATAATAGTCTTGATAAATCATTCATGAGATCTGCCCCAAGAATTGTTGTAGATTTCAATGAAAAACAAGTTGCTCTCGTTTATAAAAATCATTTCGATTCCTATAATCTTGATTTTATTTCTGGTACAGATAAAATTTATCAACTACATTTATCGTTATTAGAAGGTATTGAATTAGAAAATGACCCATCTAATTTTTTAATGATTGTCGTTCCTAAGACAATCGAAAAAGTAACTATAAAATAACCAGTCTTATGAAGAAAATAACATTTATTCTCGTTATTACTACAATTCTTCTTGGAGGAAATGCTTTAGCTCAACAAAACTTCTGGAAGACCACATCAAATGTAAGTAGTAAGTCTAATGAACAATTAATAACTCGTACACATTTACCAACAAAATCTATAAAGCTAGATTTAGCTTATGATAATTTAGTTAATTATCTAACGAATACAAATGCTAAAATTAGAAATACATCTAAATTATTAAAATTCCCAGATGAGAATGGAAAATTTATCACTTATAGAGTAACTGAAAGTTCTAACTTTTCTGAAGAGCTACAAGAACAATATGCAGATATAAGATCTTATTCTGGTTATAATATCGATAACTCTAATCAAAAAATCAATTTTAGTTTATCTCCTCAATTTGGTTTATTTGTCTCAATGACCAATGGTGAGAAAAATATTTTAATTGATACATACACTAAAAATAAATCTTCTTACATTATTTATGATAAAAGTAATCTAGTAAATGATAACTCTCATTTTAAATGTCATGTTGATGAACACGAAAATGGTTTAGGTTTTGATAATTTAAATTTTGAAAAGGTTGCAACAAATTCTCGTGTAGCAGCTGTAAATGATGGAAATCTTAGAAAATTTAGATTAGCTATTACAACTACTACGGAATATTCAAATTATATTATTCAACAAGCAAATGTTAGCAATGGAACTTTAGTACAAAAAAAAGCAGCTATTTTAGCAGCTGTAAATGTATCTATGACAAGAATTAATGGAGTTTTAAAAAATGATGTTGGTGTCTTTTTAGAATTAATTCCAAACACAGATCAATTATTTTTTATTGATAATGATACTTTTACTGCTACTAATGCTAATCAAATGATTGACGAAAATATTATTGTAACAAATAATATTATTGGATCAGTTAATTATGACATTGGCCATTTATTTTTTAAAGTAGATAACGCTAATCAATCTAACGGATTAGCATATACACCAGCAGTTTGTCAAACTAATTTCAAAGCTGGAGGTGTTACAGGAACAGTTGCTCCCGTAGGAGATGCTTTTGATATTGATTATACGGCGCATGAATTAGGTCATCAGCTAGGTGCAAATCATACATATAACAATAACTTTAATAGATCTTCTACTAGCGCAATGGAACCTGGTAGTGGCTCTACAATTATGGCATATACAGGAATTAATCCACCAAACATACAACAAAACAGTGATGCTTATTATCATACAAGAAGTATAGATGAAATGAACACTGTGCTTAACAGAGTTACATGTGCTCAACTTGTTCCTACTAGTAATGTTCCACCAGTTATTACATCTAACTTAAAAACATTTTATTCTCTGCCTATTTCAACAGCTTTTGCATTAGAAACATCTGCTACAGACGCAAATAATGATCAGTTAACTTACACATGGGAACAAATGAATCCTCAGGTTTCAGAAACCTCTGTGATTACTGGAAGTGGCAATAATACATTGTATGGTAATCCTCCATTATCATCGAATACTCGAGGTCCAAATTTTAGATCTTTCCCACCAAAAAATGAAGGGATACGTTATTTCCCTAGACTAGAGAAAATCCTCACAAATGAATTAGTTTTTACTACAAATCCATATTTACGTTCTCCAAGTGATTATGATAAAAATAATTGGGAAGTAATTCCAAGTATTGGGAGAACAATGAATTTTTCTGTAACTGTTCGTGATAACAATACCGAAGTTGGTCATACAACTCGTCAAAGTGTAAGTTTAAATTTTGTAGCAGCTGCAGGACCATTTAGAGTTACTTCACAAACAATAAATGAGAATTGGGTACAAAATAATCAGGCAACTATTAACTGGGATGTTGCTGGAACGAATGCAAATGGAATTAATACACAAAATGTAAAAATTTTATTATCAACAAACGCTGGACAAACTTTTGACAAAGTTTTAGCTGAGTCTGTTCCAAATAATGGATCTTATACATTTACAGTTCCTGGTGGTTTAGGAAATACTAATGCTGCAAGAATTATGATAAAAGCAATTGACAATGTTTTCTTAGCCGTTAATTCAACAAATTTCTCAATTGAAAGTTCATCAGAAATTGAAGATCCAAAAGATAATCAATTTGATATTTTCCCTAATCCGTCTAATGGTATTATTAATCTTAGATTGCCAGAATTTCTAAATAAAGGATCTATAAGAATTGTAGATATTACAGGACGAATTGTTTATACAAATCAATTAAAATATTCAGCAACACAACAAATTAATTTATCTAGTTTATCAAACGGAGTTTACATTGTTTCTGTAGAATTAGATAATAAACAATTCACAAAAAAAATCATTATCAAAAAATAAAAAATTGATTTAAATATTTACCAATGCCAAGTTGTTCTGACAGCTTGGCATTTTTGTTTTACATACTTTATTTAAACATTCCATAATGGCAGAAAATGGCTGTTGGCATACTTTTAGTTGATTTAATTGTAATAATTAAAAATAAAAAAAATACAAATATGTCACATTTAAACATTAAACCATTAGCAGATAGAGTTGTAATCGAACCTGCTCCAGCAGAAACTAAAACTGCTTCGGGAATTATTATTCCAGATTCTGCAAAAGAAAAACCACAAGAAGGAATTGTTGTTGCAGTTGGTAATGGTAAAAAAGATGAACCTATGACAGTTGCTATTGGAGATAAAGTTCTTTACGGAAAATATTCTGGTACAGAATTAAAATTAGAAGGAAAGGATTACTTAATTATGCGTGAAGCTGATATCTTAGCAATCATTTAATTGCTTTAAGTTGTGAAAAGTCCATTGAACTAAAGATACATCAATAGACTTTTAAATTATTAAAATATACAAACCAAAGTACGTTGTACTTAATACATAAAAAATTAAAAAATGGCAAAAAACATTAAATTCGATATAGAATCTAGAGACGCTTTAAAAAGAGGTGTTGATGCATTAGCAAATGCAGTAAAAGTAACATTAGGACCAAAAGGACGTAATGTAGTTTTAGAGAAATCTTTCGGAGCTCCACATGTAACAAAAGATGGTGTTTCTGTTGCAAAAGAAATCGAATTAGAAGATCCTATCGAGAATTTAGGAGCACAAATGGTAAAAGAAGTTGCTTCTAAAACAAACGATGTTGCTGGTGATGGTACAACTACTGCTACTGTTTTAGCACAAGCAATCGTTCGCGAAGGTTTAAAAAATGTTGCTGCGGGTGCAAATCCAATGGATTTAAAACGTGGTATTGATAAAGCTGTTGCTGGAATCGTAGCTAACTTAAAAGAGCAATCTGAAGAAGTTGGTGATTCATCAGAAAAAATTAAACAAGTTGCTTCTATTTCTGCTAATAATGATGAAACAATTGGAACTTTAATCGCACAAGCATTTTCTAAAGTTGGAAAAGAAGGTGTTATTACTGTAGAAGAAGCAAAAGGTACTGAAACGTATGTTGACGTTGTAGAAGGAATGCAATTTGACCGTGGATTCCAATCTCCATACTTCGTTACAAATACAGATAAAATGATTGCTGAATTAGAGAATCCTTACATTTTATTATGTGAGAAAAAAATCTCTAACTTACAAGAAATCTTACCATTATTAGAGCCAGTTGCTCAATCTGGTCGTCCATTCTTAATCATTTCTGAGGAAGTAGAAGGACAAGCATTAGCTACTTTAGTTGTAAACCGTTTAAGAGGTTCTTTAAAAATTGCTGCTGTTAAAGCACCAGGATTTGGAGATCGTCGTAAAGCAATGTTAGAAGATATTGCTATCTTAACTGGAGGTACAGTTATTTCTGAAGAACAAGGAATTACTTTAGAAACTGCTACTTTAGAAATGTTAGGAACTGCAGAGCGTGTTGTAATTGATAAAGACAATACAACTATTGTAAATGGTGCTGGTGATGCTGACCAAATTAAAGGTCGTGTTAACCAAATTAAAGCTCAAATAGAAACAACTACTTCTGATTATGATCGCGAAAAATTACAAGAGCGTTTAGCTAAATTAGCTGGAGGTGTTGCTGTATTATATGTTGGTGCTGCTTCTGAAGTTGAAATGAAAGAAATTAAAGATCGTGTTGATGATGCATTACATGCAACTCGTGCTGCAGTAGAAGAAGGTATTGTTGCTGGTGGAGGTGTTGCTTTCGTTAGAGCATTATCTAATTTATCTGAGATTGATACTAAAAATGCTGATGAAGCTACAGGTGTTAAAATCGTTACACGTGCAATAGAAGAACCATTACGCCAAATTGTACACAATGCTGGTGGAGAAGGTTCTGTTGTAGTAGCTAAAGTAAAAGAAGGACAAGGAGACTTCGGATACAATGCTAAAACAGACGAGTATGTTAACATGATTGAAGCTGGTGTAATTGACCCTACTAAAGTTGCTCGTGTTGCATTAGAAAATGCTGCATCTGTTGCTGGTATGTTAATTACTACCGAAGCTGTTGTTACAGAAATAAAATCTGATGAGCCTGCAATGCCACCAATGGGTGGAGGAATGCCAGGAATGATGTAATCAAACCTCATCAATTGATATAGAAAAAGCCATCTTTTAAGATGGCTTTTTCATTTGTCATAAAATAAAAAACTATATAATTGTCGATTTTCCCATCATAATGTTTTCAAAATTGAAATATGAATCATGGTCATGTTCGTTCAATAATATTTTAATTACATAATTAGCTACAACAGATGTTGAATAATCGCTTGTTTCATCTAGATCTGAAGTTACTATCAAATTATTGATTGCATTTTCTACTGCATCTTCAATAGCTTTTGCTCCTTCTTCTAATCCTAAATAACGTAACATCATTGCAGCGCTTAAAATAGATGCCATTGGATTAGCAATTCCTTTTCCTTTTGCTTGAGGATATGAACCATGTATAGGTTCAAACAAAGCATTTTCTGATCCAATTGAAGCAGATGGTAGTAATCCTATACTTCCTCCTATTACACTTCCTTCATCAGATATTATGTCTCCAAACATATTCTCTGTTAAAATAACATCAAACTGTTTTGGATTAAGAATCAATTGCATTGCTGCATTGTCAACAAATAAGAAATCTAATTCAACATCTGGATATTCTTTACTAATTTCTGTTGTCACCTTTCTCCATAAACGAGAAGTATCCAATACATTTGCTTTATCTACTAGCGTTACTTTCTTACGACGCTTTGTTGCTTCTTGAAATGCTAAATGTGCTATTTGTTCTATATCTGCTCTACTGTAAGAACAAGTATCATAAGCATAAGAAAAATCTTCTGCAGTAAATTTTTCACCAAAATAAATTCCGTTTATTAATTCTCTAAAAATAACCATGTCCGTACCATCAATACGTGATTTTTTTAACGGACTTCTACTTAACAATGATTCATAAGCTTTTATAGGTCTAATATTCGCAAATAACCCAAGCTCTTTTCTCAATTTTAATAGACCTTGTTCAGGACGAACTTTTGCATTAGGATCATTATCATACTTAGGATCTCCAATAGAACCAAACAAAACAGCATCCGCATCTTTACACAATTGTAATGTTTCATCTGGTAAAGGATTTCCTGTTTCATCAATTGCAATTGCACCTATTAGAGCATCTTCAAAAGTAAAATTATAGTCAAAAACCTTTTCAATTACTTTTAAGATTTTTACAGTTTCAAAAACAACTTCTGGTCCTATTCCATCGCCAGAAAGTACAGCTATTTTATGCGTTTTCATTGTGTAGAGATTTATATTGTTGTTCGTATTTTTCTATTTCTCCTTTTTTACTAATTAAAAAATCAATATCATCATAACCATTTAATAAACAGATTTTTTTATAACTATCTACTTCGAATGAAATAATTTTATCTTGAATTTTTAATGTTTGATCTTCTAAACTAACTTCAAATTCTACTGAAGAATCATTATCAATTAATTTAAATAATTCATTTAAAACTTCATCGTTAACCACAATTGGTAAAATCCCATTGTTTAACGCATTTCCTTTAAAAATGTCTGCAAAATAACTGCTAATTACAACATCAAATCCGTAATCTTTTATTGCCCAAGCAGCATGTTCTCGACTACTTCCGCAACCAAAGTTTTTTCCTGCTACTAAAATTTTTCCTTCAAATTTTTTATTATTTAATGGAAAATTTTCGATTAATTGATTGTCTTGATTAAATCGCCAATCTCTAAATAAATTATCACCAAAACCTTCTCTGCTTATTGCTTTTAAGAAGCGTGCAGGAATTATTTGATCTGTATCAATGTTCTCTATTTTAATTGGAACTGCTGTTGATTTTATATGATTAATAGAATCCATTTTTTCGTTTAATTTTGATTAACATCTACAATTTTTCCATGAATTGCTGCTGCTGCTGCCATTAAAGGACTTGCTAAAAGTGTACGAGAATTAGGACCTTGCCTACCTTCAAAGTTTCTATTTGATGTTGAAACACAATATTTTCCTTCAGGAATTTTATCTTCATTCATTGCTAAACAAGCCGAACATCCTGGTTCTCTCAATCTAAAACCAGAAGCTTCAAATACTTTGTCTAAACCTTCTTCTATCGCTTGTCTTTCTACTTGTTTAGATCCTGGAACTATCCAAGCCACAACATTCTCATTTCGTTGTTTACCTTTTACATAATTCGCTACTTCTCTTAAATCCTCAATTCTTGCATTTGTACAACTTCCTATAAAAACATAATCAATCGGATAGTCAATAATCGATTGATTATCTTTAAATCCCATATATTTTAATGCTTTCTCAAAAGATTCTTTCTCATTCTCATTTAATGAATCTTTAGATGGAATTGCTTCTTTTACAGAAATTCCCATTCCTGGATTTGTACCGAATGTAATCATTGGATAAATATCAGCTGCATCAAATTCTATTTCTTCGTCAAAAATGGCATCACTATCACTTGGTAAAGTTTTCCAGTAAGCTACTTTTTTATCCCATTCTTCTCCTTTAGGTGCAAATGGTTTATCTTTAAGATATTCAAAAGTTGTTTCATCTGGAGCAATCATTCCACCACGAGCCCCCATTTCTATCGACATATTACATACGGTCATTCTCCCTTCCATCGACATATTTTCGAAAACATCTCCTGCATATTCACAAAAATATCCAGTCCCTGCATTGGTTCCTATTTTAGAAATAATATATAGAATTACATCTTTAGGTTGAACATTTGTATTTAATTTTCCATTTACTTTTATTCGCATAGATTTTGGTTTGTTCATCAATAAACATTGACTAGCAAAAACCTGTGCTACTTGGCTTGTTCCTATTCCAAAAGCAATTGCTCCAAATGCTCCATGTGTTGAGGTATGACTATCTCCACATACCATACTCATCCCTGGTTGAGTAATTCCTAATTCGGGAGAAATGATATGAACAATTCCTTGGTATGGATGTCCTAAACCATAAAATGTAATATTATTTTTTTCACAATTAATTGCTAATTGTTCTAATTGTTGTTTAGATAAAGGATCACGAACTGGTTGATCTTGATTAATTGTAGGTACATTATGATCTGCTGTTGCTACAATCTGCTCTGGTCTAAAAATTGAAATGTTTCGTGCTTCTAATTCAGCAAAAGCCTGAGGGCTTGTAACTTCGTGAATAAGGTGTTTATCAATATATATAACTTGTGGTCCGTTTTCTACTTGGCTTACAACGTGAGCATCCCAGACTTTATCAAATAATGTTCTCATGCAATTCTAATTTGTGTTGCCTCTTTAAATTGATTCATTAATCGAATTAAATCTTCTTTAACGACTTCTTTTTTAGAATCTGCTACTTCTAAAAATTGATTGTAAATTACATCTAGTTCATTTTTTGTTGTATCAAAACCTATTCCTTTCAACCTGTAAGCTAAAGCAGAACGACCACTTCTTGCTGTTAAAATAATAGAAGATTCGTTTACACCAACATCAGCTGGATTGATAATTTCATATGTTTCACGATTTTTTATCACTCCATCTTGATGAATTCCTGAACTATGTGCAAAAGCATTTGAACCAACAATTGCTTTATTTGGTTGTACAAACATTCCCATTGTTTCTGACGTAAACTGGCTTAATTCTGTTAACATTTGTGTATTAATATCAGTATAAAAGTTAAGTTCTTTATGCTGGTTAAAAACCATTACAACCTCTTCTAATGCTGTATTACCTGCACGTTCACCAATTCCATTAATTGTACATTCTATTTGTCTAGCTCCATTAACTGCGCCTGCAATAGCATTCGCAGTTGCAAGACCTAGATCGTTATGATTATGACATGATATCACAACATTATCAATTCCAATTACATTGTCTTTTAAATATTTTATTTTTGCTCCATACTCATGTGGTAAGCAATATCCTGTTGTATCGGGAATATTAACCACAGTTGCACCAGCTTTTATAACTTCTTGAATTACTTGTGCTAGAAAAGCATTATCTGTTCTTCCTGCATCTTCTGCATAAAACTCTACATCATCTACAAAAGATTTTGCATAAGCAACAGCTTCTACAGCTCTTTCTATAATAGCATCTCTATTAGAATTAAACTTATGTATAATATGAGAATCCGATGTTCCTATTCCTGTATGTATTCTTGGTTTTACAGCATATTGCAAAGCTTTTGCTGCAGATTCTATATCTTTTTTATTTGCACGAGTTAAACCACAGACTGTAGCATTTTTTACTAATTTTGAAATTGCATTTACTGCTTCAAAATCTCCAGGACTAGAAATTGGAAAACCTGCTTCTATTACATCAACTCCTAATTCATCTAGTTTAGCAGCGATTTCTAATTTCTGTTTTTTATTTAACTTGCAACCTGGTACTTGCTCCCCATCTCTCAGTGTAGTATCAAAAATTTGAATTTTTTCGGCACTCATAGCAATTTGTTTTGTTTATTATTGTTCTGTAAAATTAATTTTGTATTAATTTTATGATTGATAAAGTGAATAGAAATTACAATTCTTAAAACCTTTATCATTCAATTTAAAAGATTAATTAACAACAACTTAAATAACAAATAAATACAATGTCAAATCATAATAAAGATTCTTTATTTAGTTTAATAAAGTCATTAAATCGCTCTGAAAAAAGACAATTTAAGCTTTATGTAAATCGTTTGCAGATTAATGCAGACGCAAAATTTTTATTATTATTTGATACACTAGATAAGCTAGATGAATATGATGAAAATGCTATTTTAAAGAAAAAAATAACAACCAAACAGCAATTATCAAATCTTAAAGCTCATTTATACAAGCAGATTTTAACAAGTTTAAGAATGAACCCTTCTCAACAAAATAATAGAATGCAAATGAGAGAACAATTTGATTTTGCCACTATATTATATCAGAAAGGTTTACATAAACAAAGTTTAAAAATATTAGATAAAGCAAAATCTCAAGCGTTGCAATTAGACGAAAAAGCAATTGCTTATGACATTCTTGAACTCGAAAAAATTATCGAATCTCAATTTATTACACGAAGTATTTCTGGACGAGCGGATCAATTAATCCAGCAATCAGAAGAATTAAGCCTACAGAATTTAGTATCTAGTAAACTATCTAATCTTTCTCTTAAGTTATACAGTATTTTATTAGAAAATGGATATGCTAAAGATGAAAATGAAATTAATGAAATACAAAATTTCTTTGAGAAAGAAACCAATTATATTATTCTTGAAGAACTAAAGTTTAAAGAGAAACTATGGTTTTATAAAGCAAATGTTTGGTTAGCAATGTTAACTCAAAATTTGGATAATGCTTATGAATTTTCTAAAAAATGGGTAGAACTTTTCTATGAGAAAAAAGAGCGTATTCAGCATCATCCTGTTTGGTTTTTAAAAGGAAATACTTATCTATTAAAAATATTATACTTGAAAAAAAATTCGGAAGAATTTAAATATTGGTATGATTTACTTGAAAAAGCTTCTTCTAATTTGCCACAAAATGACAATGTTGAAGCGCTTTGGTTTGTAAATAAATTTAATAATAAGTTGAATTATTTTTTTATTAATCCGAAAGAGAATATCAGTCCATTCTTAATAAAGGATATTTTGCGTGAAATTAATATTCATCAAAATAAAATCGATCAGCATCATATTTTAGTATTGTATTTAAAGATTGCTGCTTATTATTTTTTGAAAAAAGATTGGATAAATTCATTTGAATATTGTCAAAAGATTTTAAAAAGTGAAGCTTCTATTCAAGATGATTTACAATTCTATACATATGTTTTAATCATGATGAATTTGTATGATTCTGGAAATGATCAAGAATTAGATATGTATACTTACAAAACGCATCAGTTTTGTAAAAAAATGAAGAATAGCAATATCATTACAAGAAAAATTAGTTTGTTTTTTATAGAACTGAATGATTTATATCCGCACGAGAAAGTAAAAGCGTTTAGAGAATTAGATTCTTTCTTAAAAGATTCTGAAAATCAGGAATTATTAAAACGAAATACAAACTACATTAATCTTCGTCGTTGGATGGAAGATAAAATTTAATATCAAAAACAACGCAATAATATCTAAATACAGAAGTTGTAATCATTATATAAAAATTTAATACATGTATCAAGATTACGCTGTAGGCGAACACAAAGCAAATAAAGGATTAAGATTTCTAAACTATTTAATAGACCTTGTTGCTGTTATATTTATTTTAGCCATTGTTTTAATAACTCTTTCATTCACATTAGAAGCGCTAGGTCTAACTATATCTGAAGAGAGTATCGTGTTTGATTTATTTATTTACGTACTAGTTGTTATTATCTATTTTTTAATAGAATTTGTAACAAAAGGTCGATCTTTAGGAAAATTAATCACTGGAACTAAAGTTGTTATGATAGATGGTACAGAACCAACTACAAAAGACTATTTTGTTCGTAACTTATGTAGAATAATACCATTTGACGCGTTTACATTCTTAGGAGAAAATGGATGGCATGATAAAATATCAAAAACTACTGTTGTTAGAAAAAGAGCATTCGAAGAAGAAATGTTTAAAAATAATTCTATCGACGAAATCGGAAAAACTGAATAATATATTTTTTGAGGTAAATATCACCCAACAGAGCTATTTTATGTAATAAATCATTGTTTTTTCTATACATAATTTCGTTAAAAACCCTATTTATTAATACCTTTGCAATCTAAATATATTTTTGAGAAATGGAAAAACAACCTCAAGAGGTAGTGTTAATTGGTGCTGGTATCATGAGTGCTACCCTAAGCATACTTCTTAAAAAAATAAATCCGGCTATTAAGATTTCTGTTTTTGAAAAATTAGATAAGATTGGGTTTGAAAGTTCTGAGGCTTTCAACAATGCAGGAACAGGTCATTCGGCTTTTTGTGAATTAAACTACACTCCAATGGATAAAAATGGAGTTGTTAATATTGATAAAGCGATTGATATTGCAAAACAATTTGAAACTTCAAAAGAATTTTGGTCTTACTTAGTTGAAAATAATTATGTTTCTTCTCCAGAGAAATTTTTACGTCCAACTCCTCACATGTCTTTTGTTTGGGGTGACGAAGATGTTTCTTTTTTGAGAAAAAGATACGAGAAATTATCTCAACATCCGTTATTTAGTGACATGGAATATTCTGAAGATTTAAGTAAAATTAAAGAATGGGCTCCATTAATTGTTGACGGAAGACAAGGAAATGAGAAAGTTGCTGCAACACATATGAATCTTGGTACTGATGTTAATTTTGGAGAATTAACTCGTCAAATTTTTAAAGGTTTACAAGATAAAAACGAAATCACTTTAGAAACAGAAAACGAAGTAAAAGATTTAACTCGTTTAAGTAACGGAAAATGGGCTATTAAAGTAAAAGATTTAAAATCTGGAAATAATAAGTCTGTCAATGCCGATTTTGTATTTATTGGTGCTGGAGGTGGAGCAATTTTAATGTTGCAAAAATCTGGAATTCCAGAGGCTAAAAAATTCGGTGGATTTCCTGTTGGTGGACAATGGTTAGTTTGTCAGAATGATGAAGTAATACAAAAACATCAAGCAAAAGTATACGGTAAAGCTAAATTAGGAGCACCACCAATGTCTGTTCCACATTTAGATACACGTGTTATAGATGGTAAAAAATCTTTATTATTTGGTCCGTTTGCTACATTTTCAACAAAATTCTTAAAACAAGGTTCTCATTTAGATTTATTTAAATCTGTAAATTTTGAAAATATAGGTTTCTTAATGAATTGTGGTTTAAACAATATCGATTTAACTAAATATCTTATTGAGCAAGTAATGCTTTCTAAAGCAAAGAAAGTAGAATCTTTACAAGAATACTTTCCTGAAGCTAAATTAGAAGATTGGTTTGAGCAAACTGCTGGACAGCGTGTACAAGTTATTGAAGAACAAAATGGTAAAGGTGTTTTAAAATTCGGTACTGAAATCGTTTCTTCTCAAGATGGATCTATGTCAGCTTTATTAGGAGCATCTCCAGGAGCATCTACTTCTGTTAGTGCAATGTTGAATTTATTAACAAAGTGTTTCCCTGGGTTAATGAGAAATAATTGGCAAGAAGCAATTAAAGAAATGATTCCTTCTCATGGAAAAGATTTATCTAATACTGATTTAGTAAAAGAATCAAGAACGAGAACAACATCAGTTCTTAAAATTTTAGATTAAAATTCTGACTACATATTAAGATTATAAAATCAAAGAAGCTGCTCGTAAATTATGAGCAGCTTCTTTTTTTGTATTGGTATAGAAATATGTTTTATAAAATATAGTGTTATTTCATTGAAATAAAACATTCAATAAATCAAAATGATGTAGTAACAAAAAAAAGACTTAAACCTCGCAGTTTAAGTCTTTCAATTTAATTAAAAACAAATAATTAAGCAGCAGGAATTTGCATTTCCTCTCCACCCATCATTTCTTCGCCTCCATCTGGACGCTTATTACGTTCTCTCTCATTTGTATTTTTAAAACGGTAAGTAAATGCTAAATTAAATGATCTTACCATCCATCGCATATTCTCGTAATTTGTATAATCCGCAGCATACGTTGTCATTTCTCTTCTTCTAGAATCAAAAACGTCACGAATATTAAATGTTAATGTAGCTCTCTTATTAAAGAAATCTTTTGATAAAGAGAAATCCATTGATAAGTTATCTTCAGTCTTTTGTTGAGCTGTTTTTATTCCTCCCATATAATTACCAGCTAACTGTACTTTAAAGTCTCCTGGTAAAACAAAGTTAGAAGATAGACGTCCACGAGAACTAAATCCATCTCCAGAAAAATCTTGCGAATCTACTTTCATTTCTTCTTGTCCTGTTTGTTCATTGTAAGACAAGTTTGTTTCTTGATGAAAACCAGTTCTATTGTATCCGAATAAATTCACATTAAACATTAAATTCCACCATTTAAATGGACGGTAAGTCGCCGTTAAATCTAAACCGTAACGATCTTCATCACCAACGTTAATAGGCGTTGATATTAATACATTTGGATAAGAAACAACACCTTTTTCATCAACTTTTCTATCAGTTCTAGTACGAACAAACTGATTAATTGTATTTGTTGTTTTTTGGTAAAATAAACTTGGTGTTACCATTAATTTACCAACAGTCGTAATATAAGATACTTCAAAAGAGTTTGTATATGTTGGATCTAAATCTGGATTACCATTTCGTATATTTCTATCATCTGTAGCTGAAAAGAATGGCATTAACATGAAGCCCATTGGACGGCGAACACGACGAGAATAACTAAACTGTAATTCATTTTTTTGTGTAAACTTATAGTTTAACGTTAATGTTGGGAATAAATCCGTGTATTTTTTAGAAATGCTTTCTCCATTCGTATGATTATCAATTTGCATATCTGAACTCTCCAAACGTAAACCTGCAAAATATTGGAATTTTTCACCTATTGCATTTCCATATTGTGTGTAAGCAGCCAATACATTTTGTTGATTGTCTACATTTGCAAAGAAACGGTCGTCTGGAACTAGTCCATTTTCACCAGAATTAAATGTTCTATTATTCGTTTTATTATTATTAAAATCTGCACGAGCTCCTAATTCAAACTTTCCTTTTTCTCCAATTGGACGAACATAATCTGCTGTTAAAACAACTGTATTTTGTTTTTCTAAGTTATCTGTAAACCTTGTTGTTTGTGTTACTTCTTGTGCTCCTGTTACATCATCTATAGAAGTTATATTATTTAATACATTTCCATTTTCGTCTTCTTTTTGTGTAGAAAAACGTCCTGTAAATGAGAACTCATGTCCTTTTTTATCAAACTCATGTTTATAGTTAAAATCCACATCAAAGTTATTTTCGATTTCTTTCTCATCTTGAACGTTAAAATCATTCGTTGTGAATACCATCGAAGAATTGAAGTTATTGTAGTTTACAAAAGAATTATTATTTCCATTATTGTAACGGTAACCAGCAGATAGTCCTAATGTATTTTTATCATCTAAATAATATTCTCCTCCAATACGTATATTATAATTTCTTCTTAAACGATCATTATCACGATCAGTCGCTAAATAATCTCTAACATTTCCTAATTCATCAAAATTAGTTCTAAAGGCTCTACCTTCTCCTTTTCTATTAGAATAACGAGTACCTAAATTTCCAAATAAATTATATTTCTTTGTTTTATAATTTAAGTTAACGTTACCTCCTACCATTTCTGGAATTCCTCCATTTAAAGTTACAGAACCATTAAAACCAGTATTTGTTCCTTTTTTAAGTACAATGTTTATAATACCTGCAGAACCAGATGCTTCATAACGTGCAGATGGATTTGTAACTAATTCTATACGCTCCACATTTTCTGCAGGAATATTTTTTAATGCTTCTCCAATATCCGAAACACCTAACATTCCTGAAGGTTTTCCATCAATTAAAAATTTCACGTTATCATTTCCTCTTAACGACACATTTCCTTCCGCATCAACTGCGACAGATGGTACATTTGCTAAAGCGTCTGATAAAGTCTGACCTTGCGACATTGGATCGTTTGCCATGTCGTAAACTTTTTTATCCAATTCTACTTTATAAATTGGTTTTTCTGCAGTTACAACTGCTGCATCTAGAGAAACAGTTTGTGAAGTTTTAGCTATAAAAGTTCCTAAATCAGTTGTTGATTTTAAGTCTATTTGTTTTTCTATGATATCGTAACCTAAAGGTTCTACAACTAGAATATATGTTCCAGCTTTTGCCTCTATATTAAATTCTCCTTTTGCGTCGGTTGCTGCTTCAACAACAAGACCTTCTTCTGCACTTTCAAGCGAAATTGTAGTAAATTCTACAGGTTTATTATCACTTGATAAGACTTTTCCTTTAACCTTTAATAAATCTTGCGCATTTAAACCTGCACAGATTACGATAAACATCAAAGCAAATAAACTTCTTAACCTCATTTGTTTAATTTTTCTTTTGTAGTTCTATAAATTTTACAATCTATTTGACAATCCTTTTTATTAAAGGTTTAATTGTCATTTAAAATATTTTAAATAAAAATTATAAGTCGAATTTTCTGTTTTTATGTTACATGCAGTAAGTAAAAAAATTTAACATTTTATGTATTTAAACCTTTTTCTAAAATTAAAGTCAAAAGGTTGTATTAATTAATTTTTAAAATTGATAGATTATGAGAAATAATGTAGTAAAATTCTTGGTTTTAGGAATGTTTGCATTTACTGCAATAAACGCAAATGCTCAAGATAAAAACAATAACGAAGTATCAAGAGATCAAAAATTACAAGAATTAAAAAAAGATTTAAGTTTAACTGAAGCACAAGTTTTAAAAATCAAACAAATTGAAGACAATTACAAAGAGGAAAAACTTGAGTTGAAGAAAAAAATGAAGGAAATTCGTAAAAAAGAATTTGACGAAATAGACAATGTTTTTACACCAGAACAAAAAGCTAAATTAAAAGAGTTACGTGCAAAAAAACATCAAAATAGAAAAGGGGCTATGTAATAGCTCTTTTTTATTTTTAAGCAGTTCATTTTTTTAATGACTAATATTTTGATTAATATTTGAGCATAAAAAAAGCCAGAAAATAAATTTTCTGACCTTTAAAATTTTGTTTATTTAAAACTTTCTGATGAAGAAATTTTAGTATGCTTTAGCATACAAAACTCTATATTTTGCAGGTTTACCCGAAAATACATCTACCCCTTCTGTAGGAATTTCGAACGCTTGAGGAATACAACGAATAGTAGCTTTTGTAGCATCTTTTATTGCTTCTTCTGTTTCTTCTGTTCCATCCCATAAAGTTGATAAAAATCCACCTTTTTCTTCTAAAACAGTTTTAAATTCTTCGAAAGTAGAAACTTCTGTTATATGATTATCACGGAATTTTTTAGCTCTTTCAAATAAATTAATCTGAATATCTTCTAATAATTTTTCTATCTCTACTGCAACATTATCTAATGTGATAAATTGTTTTTCTAAAGTATCTCGACGTGCAACCTCAACATGACCTTTTTCTAAATCTTTTGGTCCAATTGCAACACGAACAGGAACTCCTTTTAATTCGTATTCAGCAAATTTCCAACCTGGTTTTATTTGGCTATCATCATCAAATTTTATTGAAACACCTTTAGCTTTTAACTCAGAAGAAAAAGTATCAACTACTTTTCTAATTTCCTCTAATTGCTCATCTGTCTTATAAATAGGAACAACTACAACTTGTATTGGTGCTAATTTTGGAGGTAAAACTAATCCTAAATCATCTGAATGAGTCATGATTAATGCCCCCATTAAACGAGTAGATACTCCCCAAGATGTTGCCCAAACATATTCTTGTTTACCTTCTTTACTTGTAAATTTAACGTCAAAAGCTTTTGCAAAATTCTGTCCTAAAAAGTGTGATGTCCCTGCTTGTAAAGCTTTTCCATCTTGCATTAATGCCTCAATGGTATACGTATCATCTGCACCAGCGAAACGTTCAGAATCTGATTTTCTACCTTTTACAACTGGAATAGCCATAAAGTTTTCTACTACATCTGCATAAACATCTTGCATTTGTTGAGCTTCAGCAATTGCTTCTTGTTTAGTTTCGTGAGCAGTGTGCCCTTCTTGCCATAAAAATTCTGCTGTTCTAAGAAATAAACGAGTTCTCATTTCCCAACGTACAACATTTGCCCATTGGTTAATTAGAATTGGTAAATCACGGTAAGATTGAATCCAATTTTTATAAGTACTCCAAATAATAGCCTCAGAAGTTGGACGAACAATTAATTCTTCCTCCAATTTTGCATCTGGATCTACGATTAATTTTCCTTTATTATCTGGATCATTTTTTAATCTGTAATGTGTCACAACAGCACATTCTTTAGCAAAACCTTCTGCGTTTTTTTCTTCAGCTTCAAATAAACTTTTAGGAACAAATAAGGGGAAATAAGCATTTTGATGACCTGTTTCTTTAAATCTTTTGTCTAATTCTGCTTGTAGTTTTTCCCAAATAGCATATCCGTAAGGTTTAATTACCATACTTCCTCTAACTTTCGAATTTTCAGCTAGATTCGCTTTTACAACAAGCTCGTTGTACCATTTAGAATAATCTTCAGTACGAGTTGTTAATTTTGCCATAATCTTCTATATTTGTTGATAAGTTTTTTGTATTTTTTCGTATCTTTACTTGGCATAAAAATTGCCTCGACATTTATGCAAATTTAAAGATTACAAATGACGTAAATTTATTAATTATGAACAAAGTTTATCAAATTTCTAGCAAAATTTCTACAAGCACTCTTTTTATGGTGGTTGTATTAGGAATTTCGTCTTGTTCAACTTATCAGCCAAGTGGTTACGAAAGTGATGGTGTGTATTACAATCCAAAAACAGATAAAACCTACCAACAAGCTCATCCTCAAATTGATAATTCACAAGATAATTCTGGCGAAATAAAAATTGGTAGTGCCTACTTCGATGCTGAAGGAAATGGTGCTGAACAATTTTTTTATCAAGACGAAACAGATAATTCACAAAAAAATGCTACCCAACAACAATCAACTTCAAAAGTTACTGTAAATCAATACGGATTAGGTGGTTTAAATTATTTTGGAAATAATAACTACACTCTTTCTTACAATAATGATTCTTCTTATAATTGGGGAAGAAATGATGGTGTAGAAATTAATATTTGGAACAATTCTCCATGGATGTATGGAGGATGGGGTTGGAACAACTGGTACGGCAATCCTTATCGCTTTGGTTTCTATGATCCATGGTACGGAGGTGGATTCGGATGGGGTTGGAACAACTGGTACGGCAATCCTTATCGCTTTGGTTTCTATGATCCTTGGTACGGAGGTGGATTCGGCTTTGGTTTCTCTTCTGGATGGGGATGGAACAGACCTTTCTACGGAGGTGGATTCGGATGGGGAATGAATAACTGGTATGGAAATCCTTACTACGGCTACGGTGGTGGTTGGGGATGGAATAGACCTAGAGGTATTTATACACAACCAGGACAAAGATATGGAAACACAGCAATGTCTAATAGACCTGTTTCTGGATTTAGTAATCGTGGACAACTATCAAATGGATCTCGACCTACTAGACCAAGCGGTTCTCAGGGACAAATGAGTACTCGTCCTATTACTGGTCAAGGAATGACTAGACCAACTAGAGAAGCTAGACCAACTACTAATCAAGGACAAATGAATACTCGTCCTGTTAGAGAAGCTAGACCAAATACTAGTCAAGGACAAATGAATACTCGCCCTGTTAGAGAAGCTAGACCAAATACTAGTCAAGGACAAATTGATAATCGTCCTAGTATGACTAGACCTACTAGAGAAGTAAGACCAAATACTAATCAAGGACAACAAAGACCTACATATAATACTCGACCTACTAGAGAATATCAACAACCTAGTAGAAGTTATGATAATAACAGTAGAGGTAATATGAATTCTCGTCCTTCTTATTCTTCTCCTTCTCCAAGTAGAGGAAGCAGTATGGGTTCTGGAAGCATGGGAGGTGGATCTCGTGGAGGAAGAAGATAATTGATTTATAATTTAACAATGAAAAAAATAATAACTAGTCTTTGTGTCTTAACTGGCACATTGACTTTTGCTCAAGAATATAATAACTTATACCCAACGAATGCAATCAACTTATATTCACAAGACATGAATGTAGGTAATGCTAAATATACAGGTGTTGCAGGTGCCGTTGGTGCTTTAGGAAGTGATATAAACTCTATTGAGCAAAATCCTGCTGGACTTGGTGTTGCTATTAATTCTGATGTACAAATAACATTAGGAGTATCTAGCTTTAGTAATAAAACTAGTTTTGGTACAAGCCTTAAAGAATCTGATAGCGATTTTAATATCCAACAATTTGGAGGAACTTTCGTATTCGAAAATCCTGGTTCTAAATGGAATCGTTTTACTGTTGGAGTAGCTTATTTTAATCAACGATTAAATAACTTCTCTAATATCGGAACAAATCCAAATATAAAATTTGCTAATGAAACAAGTGATACATTTACTTTTGGTGGATATACAAAGAGTATGGATGGATATAAATCTAAATTCTCTGTAAATTTTGGTTCTAGTTATGATGATAAATTATATTTAGGTGCTGGATTAAATTTCCATGAAACTAATTTTTCTTCTTATGAACAATATGGAGAAATTAATGACAATCAAAATAGAATGTTTGTTTACAATAGAAATGGCTTTCCTGCCAGTGAAGTTGGCCAAGGGTTCTCTTTATCATTAGGAGCTATTTATAAAGTAAACCATAATGTTCGTTTAGGTGCTGCTTACCATTCTCCTGTTTGGTATAATGTTTCTGAAGATTATTATGCTGCTAATGGTTTTAATGAAGCTAATAGAACTGTAGATTCTTATTACTTATACTCTTCTGATTATGATATGACTCGTGGAGGAAGATTAGTAGGTAGTTTAGGTTTTGTTATTGGAAAAAACTTCTCTTTAGGAGCAGATTATACTTACCATATGAACAATGATACTAAATTTAAACCATCTCGTACATTTTCTTCATCAAACAATTTTATAAATGATTTTGTAAAAAATTCTAGCGAAGTAAGAGTTGGTGGAGAGTATCGTATAGATCGTCTTAAATTAAGAGCTGGTTATAATTATGTAACTTCTCCTTACAAAGATGTATTTATGAGTAATTTAGTTGATCAGAATAATAATTCTATTGCGAATCAACCAATCAAAAATGCTTTTGCAGGAGATATTAACCGTGTAAGTTTTGGTTTAGGATATGATTTCGGTGGATTTTATATAGATGCTGCCTATCAATATCAAACACAAAAATATCAAAACTTAATTGGTAATGCAGATTATATTGATGGAGAGAATTATTATCTATCTTTAAATGATTCTTATGCACCAAAAGTTAAATTAGATAATAGTTTATTTTTACTAACATTGGGTTGGCAATTTTAAACTAAGAAATATTACATAAAAAATCGGATGAAGTTTTCATCCGATTTTTTATGTATCATTTTTTAGAACTCAAGATTAATAAAATATTCTAATTATTTATATTTTTAACATTTATCATATTGGTTGCTTGTGTGTTAACTTTATATATTAGAGACAATAACTAAAGATAACTTAACAAAAATACTTTATAAGCATCATTTTTTATGTCTTCTTATACCATATATCTACCATTAAACTAATCCTATGAAAAAAATACTTTTTATAACAATTTCAATTATTCTATTTTCATGTACAAATAATGATGATAATACTATTGATATTGAAACACCTGTAATAGAACCACAAAAAGAATTATATAAATTTTCTAATACTTATGAGATACTCGATTTGAAATACTATTCAGGTCCAAATGGTGAAGATAAGAGTAATGAAGCTGGTGATATTTTTAAAAAAGCTTGGTCTTATGAAGTTCCTTCAATTAAAGCTATAGAATTTAAAGATCATTTACTTACAATTACAGAAGAATTTGGAGATAAAAATTATTTGTATACAACAAAAGATAATATTATAACTATTGATTATAATGGAAGAAAAATACCATTAGGTTATTTTGATTCTAATAACCCTAACATAATTAACATTTATAAGAATTACCAAGTTTTTCAATTGATTGAGGGAGATGAAGAATATAACCATACTCTTTTTAGAAGAGAATCGAATTTTGGAAAATTAGCCTACAAAGATTTTTTTCCAACATTCAGAGAAAGTCCTAAAGATTTAAAATTTAAAGGTGAATTTATTTTTTGGGCTAACGTTATCTATCAATTTGAAAAAATTAAATCATAAAAAAATCGGATGAAATTTTCATCCGATTTTTTTATGTCATTACTAAATGTAATTTATTTATTAATTCTCTTAATTGATGACATTCCAGAAGTTTCAACCTTCGTTTGTAAATTAACTTCGTCCACATAACGAATAGAGCTCGCTCCAGAACTATCAGCAACTAATTTGTTAACAGCCCAAACAGTTGTAGAACTTGCTCCAGAACATTCAACAGTAACTGTAGATGCTTTTAAATCTTTTGCTGTTAAAGTAGATGCTCCAGAAACTGAAATAGCTAAGTCTTGTACATTTCCTGTAATTTTCATACTAGATGCTCCAGAATTATCAATTGCAATAGAATTAGACACAACATCCAATTTTAAGTTACTCGCTCCAGATAAATCAACAGCTAATTTTTCTACTTTTTGTGTTGGAATTACTGTTACAACAGATGCTCCAGAGACATCAAAAGAACGTAATTTTTGATGAGGAAAGCTAACCTTTATTTGTTCATTTTTTAGATTAATAGATCCTCTAATTTTTACATGTAAAATACCATTTTCTACCTCAGTGATAATTCGATCTAAAATATTGTCTGGTGCTTCAACTGTTACCTCTCCATTATAATTACCTTCAGTAACTGTTACATTTATCGCATTGCTTATATCTATACCTTCAAAAGAAGAAATTGTTCTTTTCTGAATACTAGAATTGTCACTAGCTTCTACTCTATCTAAATAATTAGAAGGAGATGATTTTGTATTTAAATCTACAGAGCAGCTCGCAAACCCTAACGAACCGAATACTAAAATTGGAAGAATAAGATATTTCATAATATGTGTTTATTAATTAGATGCATAAAATTAGAAAAAGTTACATTAATTTTTCAGTTTATTAAGATAATCAACTTATCGTCATAAAAATTTATTAATTTCGCTGTCTATGAAAATCATCAGTTATAATGTAAATGGAATTCGTGCTGCAATGACTAAAGGTTTAGTTGAGTGGCTTGAAGCAGCACAACCAGATGTTCTTTGTTTGCAAGAAACCAAAGCATTACAAGAACAAGTTGATACAAAACCTTTTGAAGATTTAGGTTATCAAACGTATTGGCATTCTGCAGATAAAAAGGGATACAGTGGTGTTGCAATTTTTTCGAAAATAAAACCAAACCATGTACAAATTGGAACAGGAATAGATTACATTGATTTCGAAGGAAGAGTTATAAGATTAGATTTTGATAATGTATCTGTTATTAGTCTTTATTTACCAAGCGGAACAAACATAGACCGATTAGATTTCAAATTACAGTTTTGCGAAGATTTTAAGAATTATATTAAAGAATTAAAAATTTCTCATCCAAATCTTGTTATTTGTGGAGATTATAATATTTGTCACGAAGCAATTGACATTCATGATCCTATAAGGAATGCAAAAGTTTCTGGATTTTTGCCAATTGAAAGAGAATGGTTATCTTCGTTCATAGAAGAATGTAACATGATAGATTCTTTTCGCTATTTTGTAAAAGAACCTCATCATTATTCTTGGTGGTCATACAGAGCAAATGCTCGTAATAATAACAAAGGATGGCGAATAGATTACAATATGGTAAGCTCTACATTAGAAGATAAAATGAAACGAGCAACAATTTTACCAGAAGCAAAACATTCGGACCATTGTCCTATATTAATAGAATTAGACGTTTAAGATTAGATAAATGAAAAAAATTGTACTTAGTTGTTTAACTGTATTCGCAATTACAAGTTGCGTTCCACAAAAACAATATCAAGAATTAGAAGGAAACTATTACAAAGCTTTAGACGAGCAATCAAATACAGCAAAAGAATTAAAATTAGCTAATTTGAAAATAGAAAATCTAGAACAAAATCTAGAATATTCTAAAAATGAATTGTACAGAAAAGATACAGCTTTATCTGGTGCACAAGCTATGATTAGAGCTTCTCAAAGAGAGCATGATACTAATTTACAAGAATTATATTCTGCATTAAACAGTTCTGGAGAAAAGTCAAAATTATTTTATAGTCAGTTAAATGAGAAAGAGAAACAAGTAACAGAATTATCTCAAAAAATAACTGATTTTGAAGAAAAAATAGATGCTAAAGACACTGAAATTTTTAACCTTAAAAGACAAATTTTAACTTTAGAAATTAATCAAAAAGTTTCTGAAGCAAAAGCTGAACCAGCGAAGAAAACACCAGCAAAAAAATAATTTTTTATTAAAAGCCTTATCGTATCGATAAGGCTTTTTTTATTTCCATAAAATCAAACTAAATTTGCAACAAGTAAAAAGTTTTAATGAAAGTTATTTGTGAAACAAAGAATTTAGTTTTACGCGAATTCTTCGAAATCGATGCATACGAATTATTTCAAATGAATTCGGATAAAGAGTTAATGAAAATCGTTAACGAAAAACCATATAAATCTGAAGAAGAAGCTAATTTCTTTATAGAGAATATGATTAAACATTACCAAGAGTTTGGTTTTGGTTTATGGGGTGTTCATGAGAAAAAAAGTGGAAGATTTGTTGGTTGGGGTGGTTTACGCCAAACAAAATATGGTGCTATAATTAATATTCGCCTAAAACGTAAATTCCAAAATAAGGGTTACGGAACTGAAGTTTTAAATGTAATTGTAGATTATGCAAAAAACGAATTAAAACTAGATAAAGTTGCCGCAAAAGCAAATGCAAATCAACCCGAAACGTTGAAGCTTTTACAAAAGTCTAAATTGATTAAAAGTGAAGACAACGAGTTAGTATATAAATTATAAAGTTGTTTATTTTTTTGATAACTACATTTTTGATTAATTCTGAGAGTGTCATTCTGAGCCTGTCGAAGAATATTAAAAGAGTTCTGTAAATGTTTCGACAAGCTCAACATGACAGATTTAAAAATTATTCAATCGTATAATTAGTGTATAAATTATAAAAAAATGCTGTTTGATTTTCAAACAGCATTTTTTTATTTTCTTTCTGGTGGAAATTTCTTTAATAATTTCATAACTCCACTATCTACTTTAGCTTCTCGTGTTGCTGGTGAAGCGTTTAAAGGCATCTGAATTTTTAGAATTCCTTGCCAAACTAAACGTCCTTCATTTAACATAGAAACTGTATAATTTTGATTTAATTTTTGAGACATAATAGGAATTCCAACAGAAACTCCTCCTCCAAAACCAATACCTCCTGTTCCCATTCCTAAACCAACATTAGAACTTTGTTGCTTTGACACATATTCTTCTGGAACAACATGGATAACTAAATTATTATCAGCAGATTTTTGGAATCCTTTAAATAGCATTCCTTTTTCTATCGATTTAAATAAACGCACAGAATCTAAATCATTTAATTTTACATGATCCGTTTTAGAAAAAGTGTAAGATTTATTCGTATCAAAATTAAAATCTCTATCATAATCTACAGATACTTTTTGTGTACTACAAGAAACAATTGTTAAAAATATAGCACTTAAAAAAATTATTTTTCTCATCATCTTATAATGTTTTTATGTAAGTTTCTACAACACTTCTCAGTGAATCGAAACCTATTTCTTCTAATTTAATATCTTCTATAGAAATCCATTTTACATCAGCAATTTCTTCCTTCTCTAATACAATTTCCTCATCAGGAAAATCTGCTATAAAAGCTAAATCACATGTTTTGTATGGAATTCCTTTATATTCGTAATTATTTGGTCGAGAAAGAAAATATTTAAAATTTTCTAAAGGGATTTTAATTCCTAGCTCCTCTTCAATCTCTCGTTGACAAGTTCTTTCTACCGATTCGTCAGGATCTGTAAAACCGCCAGCTAAATCTAGCATTCCTTTCTTAGGTTCTTTATTACGAATAGTAAAAAGTATTTTATCTTCTTTTTTTAGAATAACGGCAACTGCTGCTGCTACATTTTGATAATATACTAAATCGCAAGCTGAACAAGACATTCTCCTAAAGTTAAATACATCGATAGGATTACCGCAATTAGGACAATATTTAAAAGATTTGATCATAAGGTTTCATGTGTTATTGGTTGACTTAAAGTTAGCTAAATAATTTTATAAATTAATTATTTATTTCTTGGATGAAATTTAATAATTGCATCGCGAATAAATTCCTGATCAACATGTGTGTATATTTCTGTTGTTGTAATACTTTCATGTCCTAACATTAATTGTATTGCGCGTAAATCTGCTCCATTTTTCAAAAGATGTGTTGCAAAGGAATGTCGAAACGTATGTGGACTAATTGTTTTTTTTATTCCTGCAATTATTGATAATTCTTTTACAATAGTAAAAATCATAACACGAGTAAGACTTTTTCCTCTTCTATTTAGAAATAAAAAATCTTCAAAATCTTCTTTGATTGGAACATGAACTCGAATAGTTTCTTTGTATAAATCAATATATTTTATTGTGTAATCACTTATAGGAACTAATCTTTGTTTATTACCTTTTCCGATAACACGAATAAAACCATCATCAAAAAATAAATCGGAAATTTTAAGATTTATTAATTCTGACACACGTAAACCACATCCATAAAGTACTTCTATAATAGCACGGTTACGCTGCCCTTCTTGTTTAGACAAATCAATTACCTCGATCATTTTATCGATTTCTTTTTCTGATAAAACATCAGGAAGTTTCATTCCAATTTTTGGAGTCTCAAGTAAAGAAGTTGGATTATCTTCTCGGAAATCTTCTAATTGTAAATATCCAAAAAAGCTTTTTAAACCAGATATTACTCTAGCTTGAGAACGAATACTATAATCACTAGATGCGAAAGTGTGTATAAAATCTCTTAAATCATCTTGTGTATAATCTAATGGTTGTTTTTCAGAATAATTAATTAATTTTTGTATATCAAGTAGATATCCTTCAATTGTATTGACAGAAACACGTTTCTCTAACTTGAGATACATTTGATAGTCATACAATGCATCTTTCCACTGCATTTATTTTATATTTTTTTCTAATTCAAAAATACGTTTTATCATTTCGTCTTCTGGTAACCAAACTTCATAAAAAGCACGAGAACCATATAAATCTTCAGCGATTATAGCTTTCATATATTTATCAACAGTTGTTGAATAAATAGTATCAAACTCATTGGTAGGAATTCCTAAAACACCTAAAAATTCGTTTCGATACATACCAGCACTAAAATATTTTAAATATGCTTTTTCATTATGAAACATAAAAAAGTCATGAATTGAATATATTTTCTTAAATAAAAAATCATTAAAATAATTAGCATCTTGATTGTAGTATAACCAATTTGCAACAGACTTTGTATCCAGCGCAACAAATTCGTCAGGAATAATACCTCCACCTCCGTATACTTTTTTACCAGATGGTGCTGTATACTCTAAGTTTTTATTAATTTTAATAGAATCTTTACTGTATAATTCTCCAGATTTTAATCTTTTATAAAGATCATCACTATATTTAGCTGTTTTCTTATCGAAAGGTTTTTGGATAGATCTTCCAGAAGGAGTAAAATAATTAGCAACTGTTAATCTAACTTTTGTTCCATCTCCTAAATTAATCTCTCTCTGAACTAAACCTTTTCCAAAAGATCTACGACCAACTATAATCCCTCTTCCATAATCCTGTAACGCTCCGGCAACAATCTCGCTAGACGATGCAGAATTTTCATCCATTAAAACATATATTTTTCCTTTTTCAAAAAGACCTTTATTTGTTCCGTAAATATATTTTTTTCGTTTTTGTTTATCTTGTGTGTAAACTATTAATTCATTTTTTGTTAAGAATTCGTCTGCAATTTCTTCTGCCACATGCATTAATCCTCCTGGATTTCCTCTTAAATCAAAAACCAATTTTTTCATTCCTTTACTCAATAAATAATCAAGTGCTTCATTAACCTCTTTTGCAGAATTTTCTGAAAAACGTGTTAATTTAATATAACCTAAATCTTTCGATAACATGTGTTTTCCTGTAACTGTAGCTATAGGAACTGTTGTACGTTTTAAGCTAATTGTCATTGGATTCTTATCTCTAATTATTGAGATAGAAACTTCCGTTCCTTTTTTACCTTTTAGTATTTTTCCTATAGTAGCATTATCAACAGCTATTAATGATTGGTTATTAGCAGAAATCAATTGATCTCCGAATTTCAATTGATCATAATTTGGTGTACCAGGAATTGTTCTTTCTACAATAACTGTATCATTTACAACACGAAACTGAACACCAATGCCAACAAATTCTCCTTTTAATTGTTCTTCTGCTTGTTCTACGGAAGATTTATTAATATAAGTACTATGTGGATCTAATTTACCTACCATATAGTTAATAGCATCATCAACTAAACTATCTGAATTAACATCACTTACATATTCATTATCAATTAACGAAACAAGACGACGAATTTTATGTTCGTTATCTGAATATTGTAAACTGATAATATCTTTATTAGAATCGAGTGCAAAATCGTATTTTTTACCAACTAAAAATCCAACTAGAAATATAATTACGACTAGTAAAATGATATTAATAATTTTAAAAAATATTTTCATTTAATTATATAGTTCTTCTTCTGAAATTTGCTGAATTTCTATCCCTGACTTTTCTAAAATATCTAAACCAGAAATATCTTTGTATTGTTGAATGTAAACAATTCTCTTTATTCCTGCTTGTAAAATTAATTTGCTACAATCTTTACATGGCGAAAGTGTAATATACAAAGTTGCACCTTCTGCTGATTGTGTTGATTTAGCACATTTTAAAATTGCATTTGCTTCTGCGTGTAAAACATGCCATTTTGTATTTCCTTCATCATCTTCACAATTATTCTCGAAACCGCTTGGTGTTCCATTATAACCATCAGAAATAATCATTCTATTTTTCACAATAATTGCTCCAACCTTCTTTCTTTCACAGTAAGAAAGATTCGCCCATTCAAAAGCCATTCTAAGATATGCTTTATCATATCTCAATTGTTTTTCTAGGTTATTCTCCATAAACAGAATTAATTTTTTTCATTTTTTTTAGTCCAAATAGGAGGAACAAAAAATGGTAAAGGATTACGGAAAAATGCTTTTATTGTATGAAAAATCATATTAAATACTTTATACAATGGAATATTGTTAGAACGCATCGCCATAAACAATGATAACGAAAAACTTACAAAAAAGTTACACCATCCGACTAAAAATATTGCAATAAAACCAATAATCATTGGACCTATATCAAAATGATATCCCATTCCTCCTATTCCTATTCCAAAATTTCCAGAAACAAATGTAATATGTCGAATATCAAATGGTTGTCCAATAAAATCTCCAACTAAAAATGCAGTTCCCATCATAAAACCAAAGGCAACATTTCCTACAACACCTCCCATGTTTTTCTCAAACCAATTTGAAATTCTTCTTCTTTTCGCTTCAGAAAAAGATTTCTTAAGAATTGGATGATGATAAATTCTTTCTGGTATATTATTAAAACGTTGACTGTTAATTGTTATTCCTGATATTAATCCTGAAAGAAATAAGAAAATACCTGCTATTCCTCCAAAGTAAAATATATGCCAGTCCATTATTACAACTTCTTCCCAATAATGGTAAGCTTTAGAATACTTTAAGACTTCGATACCAAATACATTATTTAATAGATAAAATAGGCCAAGTGAAACTAGAAAACCAGCTACAACATTTCCTAAAAAAGCAATCATTTGGCTACGTGTTAATTGTGCAAAAAGAGTTGTAAAATCTTTTACACGCAATTCTGATCCTGAAGTTGGCACAAGAGATTGTGCTAATCTAGCAGCCGTCATGGATGGTTGCTTTGTAGCAAGCGTCATGTGTGTTAGATATATTGTACAAAATCCAAAAGCATAATTTAGACTGAAGAAAAAGCCTTTAAATAAAGGCGAAGTACCTTGTATATTTCCTATACCTGTTTTTATAAAGCATAAAAATGCAACAATAAACCCTCCCCCACAAGCTGTCCAAAACATTTTATTATATTCTTTAGCTGTTTGTGTTATATACTTTTCTCCTGTTTTACCATTATGATAAGTTACTAAAAAGGTAATCAAATAAAGTGTAGAACTTAATTGATTGCTCATAAAGTTTTTAGGGGCATAGAATTCAATCCATTTTTTTGTTGTCACACTATAAAATGATATTATTCCATTTGTTTTTAATTCATTATAACTAATTAAAATACTTTGTAAACGTACCAATTGTTGTTGTAAGCGATTTATTTTCGCAGCAACTTTTAACGAAATTCCTTTATAGTCTTTTTGAGTTAAAATATCATCTAATAAGCTTCTGCATATAGATATACTTTCTTTCAACTCAAGCATATCGAAACCAGCGGTAGGATTTTCAACTATATTATTTACTTGTAAAGATAATTTAGAAAAAGGATTATCTAAATAATTAACCTCTTTACTATAACGTATCATTTCTTTATCAGAAAAACCTCCAGTAATTCTTACAGTTAAAATTGAGATAGATTGTAATAATTGACCTTGTATATTGTTAACAGATTTTTTTAAATCTTCTTCTAAAATATCTTGATATAAAACTTCATAAAACTTCCTCCAACGATCTATAGGAATAATTCTTATTCTTTCTAAGTTTTTATTATTGTAAAAAAGTTCATTAACAACTGAAGTTAATTCGTTATTATCTTCGATTTCAGGTAAAACAAAATCAATAATTTTTTTTCTAAATAATGATAAAAAGCTATTCTCAACATGTATTCCGCTATCTACCAAATAACTAATGATATTAATTTCACCAAATACTCTATATAAGTTTTCACAAAAAATTGAACGGTATGTTTTGTTTTCTTGAAGAATTAAAATCAGGTCGTCAATGAATGAAATTGAATCTGGATACTCTTTTCTCGCCTTTTCCATTAATCGAAGGAAAAAGGTTTTTTCGTATTTTTTATTTTTATCAAAAATAGAATCTAATGCCATATTTTAATTTCTCATTCAAAAGTACAAAAGTAAAAAACTTATTTTTATCTAAGTACTTAATATTATTATGAATAAAAAAGTGATTCTTATAAGAATCACTTTTTTATTTAGAATTTAAATTTCTTTTTGTCTATTGCAGGATTTATTTTTATATCATTAAACTGAATGATATATTCACCTCCTTCTTTAGGTTTACCAACTATTTTAGTAGCAAAAGATAATCCATTATAATTTTTGAAATTTGAATAATAAAGAGTTTCTTCATTATTCTTTTCCATTACAATTTCATAAGAATTTTTATCAAAACAATAAATTGTAGAATTCGCATTCTTTGTTAATTCTATTTTATAACAACTGTTGTTTTGATCATATTTATCAAGACCTAAATATTTTATCTTAAATCCTTTTTGTTTATATTTCAAAACATCAGCATCAAACGCATCTGGTTTATAATTAGGAATAACAACATTTTTTTTTGTTACCTCACTGTATGTCCATCCCATTTTACCATCATAACCTTCGTTTAGAATCTCTTTGCCATTCATAACAAATACAACTCTTTTATTGTAAGGTCTTTGATGATATACAATCATGGGGTAAGAATCTCCTACATTAATTATAGCTTCTCCTTTAAGAACAATACTATTTAGGCTATTCCAATTAGCTTCTCCTCCTGTTTTATTTATATGTGATTCAATAATTTTTTCTGCATCTTGAGCAAAACTCATCAGAGAAAATAAACCAAATAACATTGATAGTTTAAAATTAAACATGAAAACTTTTAGTTTTTATAAATTTAAAAGCAAGATATAAAAACTTCATCAAAGTTATGATATGATTAATTTATTTTAATCTTTTTTAACTTCGATATGTGACCAGTTTTCTCCTCTCAAAATACGGTAAACTTGTCCTTGTGAAATATTAAATTGTTTAGCCAAAGTTGCAATTTTCGTTTTACGATTTGGATCTATTAATTTCTTTTTCAAACGAATAACTTGCGTTTCTGTCAATTTACTGTTTGGAATACTATCTAAACGTGAGCGTCCTTTCATCATTCTGAACAAATCTTTATTATGTTCTTTCCATTCATCTAATGTAGCCCATTGTAAATTATCAATATGATTGTTTAATTTATCATGGTCTAAATGCACTACATATTCTTTCTCTTCAGTATTTGGCAAAAATGTTTCTGCTACCATTTTGTGTACATATTTTGCTGTGCGTTTTCCATCAGCTTTTGTTACCCAAATTGCACGATATCCATTATTGATTGCTCCTTCTAAGATTTTATGTTTGTCTTGCCCTGTATAAAGTTTTTTAACAAAACCTTCTTTTGACACTAGAAAGGATCTCTTTTCAATTAATCCTTCTGCTTCATACTCTCTCCATGAATCACTCATAATCACAATTTTAACTTTTAGTACACCCTCTATAACAACATTCATACCGAAACATTATTTTTTTAAATAAAAATTAAAAAAAAACAATATTTCTATATTGTTATAGAAGTATTATCGATTTCGAGCACAAATATAAAGCATAAATACTTAAAGTATAGCATTTAACATTTCGTTGACATATAAATATTAGCCTTAATTAAGTCTTCTGGAGTATCAATCCCTACCCCGATTGATTCAGTTTCTATTACCTTTATTTTCATTCCATATTCTAAATAACGTAGTTGTTCTAATTTTTCAGCAGTTTCATTCTGTCGCATAGTTAATTTTGAAAAATTTAATAATGCACTTTTTCTAAATGCATATATTCCTATATGACGAAAATATTTTGGCAAGAAATTAGTTTCTCTAGCATAAGGAATTGGTGATCTTGAAAAATACAATGCAAAATCTTGAAAATCTGAAATTACTTTCACAAAATTAGGATTGAGAATATCTTCTTTTTCCGTAATATGTTCTTTCAAAGTTGCTACATCTACTTTTTTACCTTCTTCTCCATCAAAAGATGATAATATATCAGCTAAAGCTTTATAGTTAACAAAAGGTTCATCTCCTTGCACATTAAGTATTATATCACATTCGATATTCTCTACAGCTTCTGCAATACGATCGCTTCCTGTTTCGTGATTCTTAATACTCATAATTGCTTTCCCATTGTGTTTGCTTATTTCATCAAAAATTAATTCTGAATCAGTTACAACAAAAACATCGTCAAATAATCCTGTCGCAACTACATTTTCATAAGTTGTTCTTATAACTGTTTTATCTCCTAATTGTTCCATTAATTTTCCTGGAAAACGAGATGCTGCATAACGAGCTGGTATTACGGCTATTTTCTTCACGTTTATTTTTATTTACAAATTTCGATAAAAATAGTGTACTTTGAATTGAAATGCATTTTTAATGGACAAAATAAATATAGTATCTTTACCAAAATAAATTTTCTATATGAAGATTGCTTTCAAAATTTTATTACTTTTGATTTCATTAGGACTGATTTATATCTTAATCAGCGAGTTAAAAATTCAAGGATAAAAAAAGTATATGTCAAACACAACCGTTCGTTCGTTAGCGATCTTATTATCGCATAACACGTTAAGTTATATAACAAAAATAACTGAAGGAGAAACAAATTCTTTTTCGGATGTTTATGACTACTCGGTTGATTTTACAAATCAAAATAAAACAGAAATTGAGATTGAACACGAATTACGCTCTAATTTGACTTTATTACAAAATTATGATTATGTGCACATTTGTTTTTTATCGACTTCTATAAATGTTGTTCCAAATCATTTAATACAACATCCTTTAGAAGATCTATTATCAATTTCTAATTATAACCCTATACAATTAGCAATTGATTGCCCTTTACAAAATGAAGAAGCATCGATTGTTTATAATATTCATTATCCATTGAAAGATGTTTTATTGTCGTTACCAAATTTGCAAAATGCAAGATTATATCATTCAGGAAAATTCTTGATAGATTATGGTAAAATTAATTCTAAAGACGATGAAATTTATATCAACTTAATGCATCAAAAATTAGAAATTTGTATTTTAAGCAAAGGAGAATTTATTTTTTACAATTTATTTGAAACAAAAACGAAAGAAGACTTTTTGTTTTATATTTTATATGCATTAAATCAATTAAATATTAGTCCAAATACTGTTTCTTTAGTTGCTTTTGGTGATTTATTACATTCACCAGAATATTATGACACATTAAAAAAATATGTCAGAAATATTACATTCAACGAAGAAGACAAATCTCTTGGACAATATTTTACATTATATAAATTATTCGAATGCGAATCATTTCAGGAACATTAAAAGGTAAAAGAATTACTGCACCAACTAATTTACCGGTGCGCCCCACTACAGATTTTGCTAAAGAAGCATTATTTAACATTTTAAACAACGAATGGTATTTTGATGAAGTCACTGTTCTAGATTTATTTTCTGGAATAGGAAGTATTTCATTAGAGTTTGCCTCTAGAGGAGCTAAAAAAGTGACATCTGTTGATAATTTCTATGGATGTGTAAAGTTTTTAGATGAAACTGCAAAAGCATTAAATTTAGATGAAACGATTTTAACCGTTAAAAATGATGTTTTAAAATATTTAGATAAAACACCTGTTAAAAAGTTTGATATTATTTTTGCTGATCCTCCATATGACTTGGAAGTTGATAAATATCAAAAAATTCTTGATGATATTTTTAAAAACCAATGGTTAGAAGAAGGAGGAAATTTTGTATTAGAACATCCAGATTCTATCTCTTTTGATGAACATCCTAATTTTGTACAACACAAAAAATATGGAAATGTTCATTTTACATTTTTCGAGTAAATTAATTTTAAAATAATTAAGAATAAAAAAGCCGTTAAAGTTATTTAACGGCTTTCTCTATAAAGAGAAAATTATATTATTTTCCTTCAAAAGTATTTTTACTAATATAAATGGTTTTATTTACTGCTACTTTTATTATTTCAAAGATTTAACTTAACTTCACTACAAATAATTTATAACAAAAATGAAAACAACATTAACAACCTTTGCCTTTGTGCTTTTTACATTTTTTTCTTTTGCACAAAATACAGATAATGGATTAAAGACAATTCCAGAATTCTCTTTTTTAAAAATGCAATCGGAAGGAATTTTTAACTCGAAAGATATTAAGAAAGGAAAACAGACACTTATTGTTTTATTTTCTCCTACATGTATTCATTGTAAGCTAGCATTGAATCATTTTAGCAATAATTATGATGAACATTTAAAAAATGTACAAATAATTTTAGTTTCTGAGTATGAAGCAAAAGACGTAATTCCATTTTTAAAAGAAAATGCACCAGTTTTCTTAAATAATAAAAACGTAGAGTTATTATATGATTCTAATTACGAATTTGCTCCAATTTTTCAACCAACATCTCTACCAACATTTTATTTATTTGACAAAGATAAAAACTTCGTTGCAAGAAAAATGGGATCAGTAGAAGCTAATCAGTTATTCAATTTGATTAAATAGAATTATAAATAAGATAACAATAAAAAAGCGATTCAGAAACTGAATCGCTTTTTTAATATTTAAAATCCTAAGATTATTTACCTTGTTGTTGAGCTTGCGCTTCGAATTGTTTTTGTAATTCTTTCATTTGCTCTTCAGTTAAACCTTGTCCTTGTTGACCTGGCTGACCTCCTTGTGGAGCTGGTTGACCTTCTTTAAAGTCTACTAATTCTACTTCGAATTCTAATGCTTGATTTGGACCAATCTGTCCTCCTGGTGCACCATTTTCTCCGTATCCTAAGTTAGCAGGAATATAAAATTTATATTTTGCTCCTTTCGACATTAATTGTAAACCTTCAGACCATCCTGGAATAACTTGATTTAAAGGAAATTCTACACCTCCTTTTGCTTCAGGGTTTTTATCTGTACTATCAAAAACTTTACCTGTTGCTAAAATTTTACCAGTATATTTTACTTTTACAACACTGTTAATATTTGGTTTAGCTCCTGTTCCCTCTTTTTCTACAACATAAACTAATCCTGATGATGTCGCTTTAGCTCCTGAAGTTTTTTTCTTCTCTTCAACTAATTTTTTAGACTCATCAGCATTTTTCTTTACCAAATTTTGTTGGTGATTTTTTGCATAAGTATCTAAGATTCCCATACCAGCCTCTTGTGTAATCAACAATTTCTTGTGACGAACAACATCCATAATCCCTTGAACAATAATATCCTTGTCCATTTGATCTAATTGTTGTTGATTAATCACAGTTTCTATCTGTTGACCAACTTGTTGACCAATTGCATAAGATTCTCTACTCTCTTTTCCTGCTTTTAAATAATCTCTAATCCCTTTTTCTAATTGATCGTAGTTGATACTATCTGTTTCAACTAATCGCCCTCCAAGACCTTTGATTTGCTCTCCAAGCCCAGTACCAAATGCATATGATGCTTTTTGATCATCATTTTCTAATTTGTCTACAGATTTTCCTTTGTTACAAGACACTAACGACGCCACAACAAAAATCCCTAAAAGAACTCTTTTCATTATTTATAGTAAATTTATATGCAAGTTTAATCATAAACTTTCATTATTCAAACAAATCTAACCCAAAATCTTCTTTTAATTTTAACAAAATTGAATTTTTCTCTAATAATTTTTCAAATTTTTCCTTTTTTGATAAAATATGATTTTCTGCTTCTCTTTCAGAAAACTTAATTTGAATAGTAAAGTAATGATTTTTTAAATGAGCTCTTAAACTATTTCTAATTCGATCTCTATATTCGTCAAATTCTTGTTCAGAAGAATGTGAACTAAATTCGAAAATAATTTCATCTTCTACTACTTCTAATTTTGTTGTCATTAAAGCATTATAAGATGGTATATTATGTTCTACCTTTAAACGATCCAAGAATCTTTTCCAACCTTCGTTTACCTGATCGAGATTAAATTTTTCTCTAGGTAAATCATCTCTTAAAATTTCTTCTGCTTGCTCTTCAACTTTTGCTCCAGGCAAAGCCATTTTTAAACTGAAAGAAGTACTCCCTTTAGATTTTATTGGTTTAGAAGCTCTTGTAAATTCTTTTATTTCTTCTGTAAAAGATGGTTTTGAAGCTTTTTGTGGAGCATTATTTTGTTCAGCAACGGCAATTTGCTCTCTATTATGTTGAACTTGAGGTACAATAACTTGCTTCTCTACACTACCATAAAAAGATGGTGGAACTATTCTATACTTTTTTTTTTAAGCCCATTTTCTTCTGCTGTGATTGATGCTATTTGCATCAACGCAATTTCTACAGTAAGACGTGGATTTTTTGAAGATTTATAATTTAAATCTGCTTCATTACATATTTCTATTGCTCCAAATAAGAAAGTAGCAGAACATTTTTGTGCATGTTCTAAATATTTAGTTTTAATCCTTTCTCCTACTTCTAATAAAGCAACAGTATTAGCTGTTTTTGCCATTAACAAGTCACGGAAATGAGCGCCAAAACCTGCAATAAATAAATGAGCATCAAAACCTTTGTTCAGAATATCATTTAATTGTATCATTGCTTGCGGAATATCATTTTCTAAACAAGCTTCTGTCATCTTAAAATAATAGTCATAATCAAGAACATTCAAATTCTCTGCAACAGATGAATACGTTAAATTCTTATTCGTAAAAGTTGCCATTCTATCAAAGATAGATAAAGAATCTCGTAATGCTCCATCAGCTTTTTGAGCAATTAGATGTAATGCGTCATCTTCAAATGTAATACTTTCTTTTTCTGCAACATTTTGTAAATGACCTTTTATATCTTCTACTCCAATTCTTTTGAAATCATAAATTTGACAACGAGAAAGAATCGTAGGAATAATTTTATGTTTTTCTGTAGTAGCCAAAATAAAAATAGCATGTGCTGGCGGTTCTTCTAATGTTTTTAAGAATGCATTAAAAGCTGCTGTTGATAACATGTGAACCTCATCTATAATATAAACACGGTATTTACCAATTTGTGGAACTATTCTTACCTGATCTATTAAATTTCTAATATCATCAACCGAATTATTTGAAGCAGCATCTAACTCAAAAATATTAAAAGCAAAATCTTGATCGCCTTCAACTCCATTTTCTTCGTTAATTTTTCTTGCTAAAATACGAGCACATGTTGTTTTCCCAACACCTCTTGGTCCACAAAACAATAAAGCTTGTGGTAATTGATTGGACTTAATTGCTTGTTCTAAAGTATTTGTAATAGATGATTGTCCTACTACATCTTCAAAATTAAGTGGGCGATATTTTCTGGCTGAAACAACAAAATTTTCCATACTAATGGCAAATATAATGGTTTTAATTTTCTAATAAAAATTCTTATCAATGGAGTAAATTTAAGTTGTTTTCCTTAGATTAGTCTGTCAAAGATTTATTATTTTTGCATTAATTATACTCGACCAAAAAAATGGCTATAAAAAACACACAGGAAGAACCAAAAACTCCTAAAAAACTTATTGTAAAAACAATTATTGGAATTTTATTTTTAGTAATGGGATTGATTTTATTTATCTCTTTCATTTCTCATTTCTTTAATGGTTTTATGGATCAAAGTCAGATTTCTGAATTGCTGGATAAAAATGAAGTAGCCAATAATGTATTCGGAAAATTTGGAGCACTATTAGGAGAGGTTTTTATGACAAAAGGAATAGGAATTACAGCATTCTTTGTTCCTATCTTTTTTATATTATTAGGCTTAAAAGTAGCTACTAATTGGAAAAAAATTAAACCTTTTACAACATTATATCAAAGTATATTCTTTATTATTTGGATTCCTGTATTTTTTGGTTGTTTATTCCCTGATTATCATATTTTTTCTGGTGTAATGGGATTTGAAATTAATGATTTCTTAAATAGCTTTATTGGTAAATTAGGCGTTATTTTATTGCTTGTTGTTAGCTTATTAATATATTGTGTTATTCATTTTAAAATGACATATCAATCTGTTCAAGCTAAATTAGAAGAAAGAGCAAAATTAAACTCTTTAAAACAAGCCGAAAAAGATGAACTTCGTTTAAAAGAAGAACAAGAAAAATTAAGACAACGCAAGGAGTTAGAAGAACAAGAGAAGATTGAAAAATTTAATAAGGAAGTTGAAAAGCAACAAGAAAATGATTTAATCGAAGAACTAAATCTAATCGAAGAGTACGAGAAAGATGCTATTCAATCTCAACAAATTACTCCAAACGAAGCTTTTCAACAAGAATTTACCGTTCATCAACCACAAGAAGAAGAGCAAATTACTGAAACACCTCTTAATATTACACCTTTAATTATTGAGGACGAACCATTAAACAATGAGGTTGATTTTATACCTAATTATGAGACTCATGAACAAAAAAATGAGTCTGATACATTAGAGTTGAAAGTTCAACACATAGACGAGGAAGAAGAATTTGAAGCTACTTCTGCAAGATTGGTAAAAGAGCAAGGTCAATATGATCAACGTTTAGATTTACCTAATTTTCAATTCCCTCCAATATCATTATTAAGAAAATATGATAATGGAAATACCCTAATTGATCAAAAAGAATTAGAATCTAATAAAAATAGAATTATTGAAACTTTAGGGAATTATGGTATTGGTATTTCTCAAATTACAGCTACCATTGGTCCCACAGTTACCTTATATGAAATTGTTCCACAAGCTGGAGTTAGAATTTCAAAGATTAAAAACTTAGAAGATGATATTGCGTTAAGCTTATCTGCTCTTGGAATTCGTATTATTGCACCGATTCCTGGAAAAGGAACTATTGGTATTGAAGTTCCGAATAGTAATCCTTCTATGGTTTCTATGCATTCTGTTATTGCATCTCAAAAATTTCAGAATGTAGATATGGAGTTACCAATTGCATTTGGTAAAACAATTACAAACGAAACTTTTGTTGCAGATTTAGCTAAGATGCCTCACTTGTTAATGGCTGGTGCAACTGGACAAGGTAAATCTGTTGGTTTAAATGCAATTATTGCTTCGTTAATTTATAAGAAACATCCATCAGAATTAAAGTTTGTAATGGTCGATCCTAAAAAAGTGGAGTTAACACTATATTCTAAGATTGAAAGACATTATTTAGCAAAATTACCAGATGCTGAAGAAGCTATTATTACAGATAATACAAAGGTTATTAATACTCTGAATTCTCTTTGTATTGAAATGGATGATCGATACGAATTATTGAAAAATGCTTTTGTTCGTAACATCAAAGAATATAATGTAAAATTTAAAGATCGTAAATTAAATCCAGAGGCAGGACATCGTTTCTTACCTTATATTGTTCTTATTGTGGATGAGTTTGCAGATTTAATAATGACTGCTGGTAAAGAAGTTGAATTACCTATTGCTCGTTTAGCACAATTAGCACGTGCAGTTGGTATACACTTAATTGTTGCAACACAACGTCCATCTGTAAACGTAATTACAGGAACTATTAAAGCTAATTTCCCTGGTCGTGTTGCATTTAGAGTAACATCAAAAATAGATTCAAGAACAATTTTAGATTCTCCAGGAGCAGATCAATTAATTGGAAAAGGAGATATGTTGTATACAACAGGAAATGAATTAGTTCGTTTACAATGTGCTTTTGTTGACACACCAGAAGTTGATAAAATCACTGAATTTATTGGTGATCAGCGTGGTTATGCAGATGCAATGCATTTACCAGAATATGTTGGCGAAGAAAGTGGTTCTTCTTTAGATGTTGATTTATCTGATCGTGATGCTCTTTTTGAAGATGCTGCTCGTTTAATCGTTATGAATCAACAAGGTTCTGCATCTTTATTACAAAGAAAATTGAAATTAGGATATAACAGAGCTGGAAGATTAATAGATCAGTTAGAAGCAGCGGGAATTGTTGGTCAGTTTGAAGGTAGTAAAGCCCGACAAGTACTCATCCAAGATGATGCTAGTTTGGAACAGTTGTTGAATAATTTAAATTAGAATTTTAAAATAATAAAATAGATATAAAATTGCATGAAAAAGTTAATCTATACTTTCATATTCTTATTAATAGGAGTTGGAACTACAAATGCACAATCAGCAAAACAATTATTGGATCAAGTTTATGAAAAATATACAAATTTGAGTACATATTACATCAAATTTGATTTCAACCACACTGTAAATGGTAAAACAACCAAACAGTCTGGTGAAGTTTTTTCAATGAAACAAAAGTTCAATTTAAATGTTGGCGATATTAATCAAATATTTACAGGAACAAAATTATATACAGTTGCAAAAGATGACAAAGAAGTTACTGTTTCTGATGCTTCTAATAGCGAAGATTTTTTAACACCTACTAAAATTTTAAATACATATAGAACTGGGTTTAACTATGCTTTTTCGGATAAGAAAACTATTGCAGGAAAAACAATACAATATATTAAACTAACACCTACTACCTCTTCTACAATGAAATATTGTGTTTTAGGTGTTAATACTACTAATAATCAGATTTACGATTACAATGAATATGGTAAAAATGGAGAAACTACTTCTATTATCGTAAAAGATTATGTTCAAAATTTACTTATTCACAAAAGTTACTTTAACTTTGACCAAAAGAAATATAAGTCACAAGGCTATATTATTACTCAATTATAATCAATGTTAAAAAAGCTTGACAGTTATATTATTAAGACCTTTTTGGGTCCGTTTTTTTTCATTTTTAGCGTTTTATTTTTCATTTTCATTGTCCAATTTGCTTGGCAACAAATGGAAAAATTTGTTGGTAAAGGTTTAGAATGGTACATTATTGCTGAGTTACTATTTTGGCTAGGAATCAATGTAATTCAACTTGTTTTACCTTTAACAATTCTTCTTGGTTCTATTATGGCAATGGGAGGATTTGGTGAACGATATGAACTTGCTGCTATGAAAGCTTCTGGTATATCATTAACTCGAATTCTTGCACCACTTTTTGGTTTAATTATGTTAATGTCTATTGGATTGTATTTCTTTGGAGACAAAGTAATGCCTTATTCTCAACGAAAAGCTAGAACAATCTACTTTAATATTTTACAAACAAAGCCTACTGTAAGTATGAAAGAAGGTGTATTCTTGGAATCTGTTCCTGGTTTTCAAATGAAAATTAATAAAGTTTCTGGAGAAAATTCAGAAAAATTAGAAGACGTTTTTGTTCATCAAAGTGCTTCTTTTGGAGAAAACACAATGACAATTATTGCTAAAAAAGGTAATCTTGCTCCAGATAAAAAGAATAATAATTATCTAAAAATGGAACTTTATGATGGAGTTGCTTATACAGATAATATTAAAGACAAAAATTTTGAACAGCGAAAAAAACAAGAAAATCAACATACAAAATTTGATACTCTAAATTATTTCATAGATATTTCCGAATTATTAAACTCTGGTAAAGGCGAGGAACCGGGAGATTCTTATAAATATTTAGATGGAGCTGGTTTAAAATATTTGATAGATTCTTTAAATGGAGATTATAAGAAATATTATAATGATTTAAAGACAAATCTTTTTAACCAAAACTATTATTATTCTACTTATGTCAAAAAAATTGACACAATTAAAACAACTAGTCATTTTGATTTAAAAAAACAGAAAGTAGAAGATCAAGACAGAGTATTAAATCAAGCCATACAAATGGTCACTAGAGATCAGGATAATCTTAATTTTTCTAAAGAAGAAATCATCAATAAAGAGAAATTATATTCAAAAATAAACATTCATTATCAACGAAATTTCTCTTATTCAGTAACATGTATCATTTTCTTTTTAATTGGTGCATCTCTTGGAGCAATTGTAAAAAAAGGAGGTATTGGAATGCCTGTAATTATATCTATTATAATTTTCGTTATCTATTTTATCTTAAATTTTTCTGCGGAAAATATGGCTAAGAATGGAAACTTAGATCCTAATATTGCAGCTTGGGCAGCAAATATTATAGCATTACCATTCTCTATTCTTTTTTGTTTTAAAGCGAATCAAGATTCAGAACTTTTCAATAGTAGTGTTTACTTTGATCCTATTGTAAAATACTTTAGTAAGTTTAGAAAAACTAATAAAAGCGAAGAGCATTCTCGTTATCAATAATATAATTAAAAAATGAAAAATAATTCATCACAATTAAATACAATCGAAGAAGCTTTAGAAGATTTAAAGCAAGGAAAAGTAATCATTGTAGTTGACGATGAAGATCGTGAAAATGAAGGTGATTTTCTTTGTATTGCAGAATTTGCTACTCCAGAAGTTATCAATTTCATGGTTACTCACGGACGCGGATTAGTTTGTACTCCACTTACTCAACAAAGATGTAAAGCATTAGGTTTAGACTTAATGGTAGGACATAATACGGCAATTTACGAAACTAATTTTACTGTTTCTGTAGATTTACAAGGTCATGGTTGTACAACTGGAATTTCTGCTTCTGATAGATCTAAAACAATTAAAGCTTTAATTGACGAAAATACAAATCCTGACGATTTAGGGAAACCTGGACATATTTTTCCTCTTATAGCTAAAGATGGTGGTGTATTGGTTAGAACTGGACACACTGAGGCTGCTGTAGATTTAGCTAGAATGGCTGGACATTACCCTGCTGGATGTATTGTAGAGATTTTAAAAGAAGATGGAGAAATGGCTCGTCTTCCAGAATTATTAGAAATTGCTAGTAAGTTTGATATAAAAATTATTTCTATAGAAGATTTAATCGCATACAGATTAGAAAATGAATCTTTAGTAAGAAGAATTGAAGAATTTCCTGCAAAAACTAAATATGGAGAATATGATTTAGTAGCTTATCAACAAACTACAAATGATCAAATTCACTTTGCTTTAAAGAAAGGGAAATGGACAAAAGATGATATTGTTCCTGTTCGTGTAAAATCTACCAATAGCTACTATGATTTATTTAGTGCTTTAGAGATTGGAGAGAATCCATTATTAGAAAAAACGATGAATATATTAAATGAAGAAGAGAAAGGTGTTATAATCTTTATTAATAACATTCAGAATTCTGAATTAATTGAACAAAAAATGGAAATTTTCAAAAGCTATTCCGAAGGTAAATCTAAATCTGGTATTTTACCAGCCGATGAAAAAGATCACGGAATAGGTTCTCAAATTATTAAAGATTTAGGAATACAAAAAATGAATCTTATTACGAGAACTCCTGAAGAACCACATACAACACAATATGGTTTAGAAATCGTGAAATGCACTATTTTATAACCTAATTGAATCTTAAAAAAATATAAAATCTGTCTATTAAAGCAGATTTTTTTTGCATTATATTATTTGATGTACAGCGTACAGAGTAAAACGTAGAATAGATATGAGATAATAGAAGTGAGATTACTAATTAGAGTTTTAATTAAACCTAAAGAGCATTACACAAAGAAAATATACTGTAAATAAATATTAGTTGTTTATATCATGATTACGCTCGCAACTTCTAACTTCACTTAGATAACTAAACATAAAAAATGCCCCCAAATAAATTTGAGGGCATTGTAAAAACTTTATATTGTTTGATTATTATTCAATAGCCATTTTTACTGGAATACTGAAGTTTAACTTAGCAGGACGACCATCTTCTGTTTGCGCAGGAACAATCGTTTTTCCTCTTTTTTGTTGTCTTTCAGTAATACGTTGTAAAGCTTTTCTAGCTTCTGGTCCTAATTTAGCATCACCTTGTGGGTTAATACTTACAATACGACCATTTGTATCAATTTGGAAACTTAATTTCGCTACGATAACACCTGATAAACCTTCACCAGCAGCATCATTTGCAAAATCTTGTAACTCATCACCGATATCAGCACCTAACTTTCTAGATAAACAGTCAGTTGCCTGTTGTTTACCTTTTGCAGCATCCTTTTCACAACCAGGATATACAGCCATTACAGCTGCTGTACGTGCAGTAACCGTTGCTGGTCCAGCTGTACCTTTATCCTCTGTTTTAGGAGCTTGAGTTGTATTTTTTGGTGCTTCTTTATTTAAGTTTACAGGACCTCCCCCTGTTTGTCCTTTAGACTCTGTACCTTCACGTTTTTCGAAAGATAAATCCTTACCTACCAACTCTTCTTTAGGTGGAATAGTTTCCTCCTTTTTAGGTTGTTCTTTAGGTTCTGGCATTATAAATTTCTCTTGTGCCGTTTCCTCTTGATAATGATTTTCTTGTTGTTCTGGTTCTGGCTCTGGCTCTACCACTTCCTCCTCTTCAGGTTCTGGTTCTGGTAAAGTTAAATCCTCTAACTGAACATCTACAACAACATCTTTACTTTCTTTTGCTTTAAACATTCCTGTTGCAGAAGCGAAAACAGCGAAAGCTAATATCACAATTACTACAAATCCACGTAAGAAAGCTTTTAAAAGAGTACTATTCTCAGACATTCTCATGTCATAAGCACCATACGCTTTGTTTCTTCCTTCAAATACAATCTCGTCTAAGGATTTTAGTTTTTTGTTATTTTCTGACATTTTAATTCTTTTAAATTTAACAATTAAACTAATTATTTACCTACTTTTTCATCATACACCTTTTGTTCAAGAGGTGTAACTTCAACGATTCCGTATCGAGTAGACTTCGTAATTTCCATTTCATCTAACACATTTACTAAATTATCATACGTGGCATCATCCATCGGTTTAATAATTACAGTAAATTTCTCTTTATCTAATGCTCCTGCTGTAGCTGTAGTAATTACATTACGTATAGCCGTATAATCAGTTTCATTTAAGTTCCCAGCATTTAAGTTTTTAGCCTCTTGTTGGTACCAAAATAATTTGTTATCCTTTGCTACCAAAACAGTGATTGCATTTTTTGTTTTAACCTCAGTAGGAGGAACAACATTTTCTTTAATCTTTGGAGGCATATTCAAGTTCATTACGTTTGGTTTGATCGATGTCGCTGCAAACATAAAGAATGTAATTAATAAGAAACCTAAATCAACCAAAGGAGCCATATCGACTGCTGTCGAATTCTTTTTGGAGCGGACTTTCTTTCCACCACCGTCATCGTGACTTTGTATTTGTGCCATTTTTTAATTTCTTAATAATTATTCTTGAGATGTAATTAACTGGAACTTATTCATGTTCTTTTCTTGCAATAACTTAATCAATGTTTTGAATTTAATATATTCAGACTTTTGATCACCTTTAATTGCTAAGAAAAGATCTGGGTTCACTTCTCTTGCTTCGAATACCCAATCAATCAATTCTTGGTTTTTGTTTGGGATCGTATCTAATGGAATACCTGGATTGTAAGATTTTTGTTTATCCGCAGATTGATTCAAAAAACTTCTCATTTCCTTCATTGGTACACCAAACTCTACAACGCTTTTGAAAGCATTCTTTTCAGCATCTGTAAATCTTACACCATATTTCTCACCCATTCTCTCTAAAGTTGGAATACGTTCGTTTTCGTCCAAAGCGAATAAAAACTTCCCGTCATTATCGATTTTAATAATCATCATGTTATCGTCTCCCATTTTCTGGTTAGAAACAGATGTAGGTGTTACTACTGGTACTACCTCAGGTTCTCTGAAGTTAGATGTTAAAATAAAGAAAGTCAACAAAAGCCAAGCCATGTCAGACATAGCTGTTAAGTCCATCGAAGGACCTCTTCTTTTCGGTTTTACTCTTGCCATTTTCTCTGTATTATTTAATATTCTTATTATTTTATTTTTTGGATAAGTTCCTTATACTTTTATTCTAAGGATTTTATACAAGTGGAATATTAATTATGAGCAGAGAAAGATTGTTGGATACTCATTCCTACTTCGTCAATTTTGAAAGTTAAATCATCAATTTTAGAAGTTAAGAAAGAATACATAATGATAGCGAATGCAGATGCACCAATACCCATACCTGTATTAATTAAGGCTTCCGCAATACCTACAGATAATTGAGCAGCATCTGGAGATCCACCTCCTTCTCCTAATGCGAAGAATGCTTTAATCATCCCGATTACTGTTCCCATTAAGGCAATTAACGTACCTACAGAAGCAATCGTAGAAATGATTGTCATATTTTTCTCTAATGTTGGCATCTCTAAAGTAGTTGCTTCCTCTAAAGTTTTACCTAATTGAGCTAATTTTTGTTCTTTGTTTAAAGTTGTATCGTTCTCTAAAGCTTTGAAAGTTGTTAAACCTTCTTTTACTACATTACCGATAGCTCCTTTTTGTTTGTCACATAATTCGATTGCTTTGTTAATTTCGTTTTTGTTTAATAAAGCACGAATGTCGTTAACAAATTTTTCAGCTGATCCAGTTCCTTTTGCTTTGTTTAAAGCTATAACACGGTCAATTGAGAAAACTAACACCATAAAGAAGAAAGACAATAAGAATGGAATAATCACCCCTCCTTTGTAGATAATACCTAAGAAATTTAAAGGATTACCTCTCTCTTTATCACCTCCTTCAAAATTACTTGCTTGTCCAAATAAACCATAGAAAATAACCATTGCAATTGCAATTAAAATGATCATAGTAATCACTGGGTTAAGACCTCCCTTTTTAGTTTTAGCTGGTACTGTTACATTCTTTTCCATTTACTAATTCTTTTAAATATTATGATTTTTATTAATGTGGGTGTAAATTAAGTGAAAATTTTTTAATTGTTCTAAATTTTTTGTGTTGTTATAGCATTAATTTTTTAGTTCCTTTAAAATCAATAGGATTTTTTGAAGATTTAACAATTAAAAATCTACTTGATTAATAGAGATTATATAAAAACATTTTAAAATTTATTGAAAATAGCCATTTTCACAAAAGTTAACCTATTGCAAATTTATTCAATATTTATACATTCTCATATTTTTTTTTAAGTTTTAAATAATTATCTTGATTTTTGTAGTCCATTAGAAAAAAGTTATGAAAGTTTGTATTGCCGAAAAACCAAGTGTTGCGAAAGATATTGCCAAAGTAATTGGTGCCAATAATAGGCATGACGGATATTATGAAGGTAATGGCTTTCAAGTTACATGGACTTTTGGGCATTTATGTACTTTAAAAGAACCTCAAGATTATACTCCTGAATGGAAAAGCTGGGATCTTAATTATCTTCCTATGATTCCTGCTAGTTTTGGAATTAAGGTAATAGAAGATAAAGGTGTTGCAAAGCAATTTAAAATAATAGAAAGTCTTGTTAGTGCAGATCATGTAGAAGAAATTATAAACTGTGGCGATGCTGGACAAGAGGGAGAATTAATACAACGTTGGGTTCTATTAAAGGCAAGAGCTAAAGCACCTATGAAACGTTTATGGATATCTTCTCTTACAGAAGAAGCTATAAAAGAAGGTTTCGAGAATTTAAAAGATGGTGAAAAATACTTTAATTTATTTTCTGCTGGTCAAGCGCGTGCAATTGGAGATTGGCTTTTAGGAATGAATGCAACAAGATTATTTACCAAAAAATTTGCTCCTCCGAAAACTGTACTTTCTATAGGACGTGTACAAACACCAACTTTGGCAATGATTGTACAACGACAAAAAGAAATTAATGCATTTATTGTTGATGAATATTGGGAATTAAAGACAGTTTTTAAATCTGTTGAGTTTAATGCGACTATTCCAAGATTAAAATCTGAGGAGAAAGCTAAACAGGGACTAGAGTTTATCCTTAATCAAGATTTTGAAATTATAGATTTTGAAGTAAAAGAAGGAAGAGAGAAAAACCCTAGGTTATTTGATTTAACAGCTTTACAGGTAGAAGCAAATAAAAAATATGCTTACTCTGCAGAAAATACATTAAAATACATTCAGAGTTTATACGAGAAAAAGTTTGTGACTTACCCTCGTGTCGATACAACTTATCTTTCAGAAGATATCCATCCCAAAGTTCCTGGTATTTTAAGTAAACTAACTGCTTATCAGAATTTGGTTGCTCCATTAATGACACAACCTATTCCGATGTCTAAAACAGTTTTTGATAATACTAAAGTAACAGATCACCATGCGATTATTCCTACTGAAATTTTCCCTCAAGGTTTATCTAACGAAGAGAAAAGAATTTATGATTTAGTTGCAAGGCGTTTTATTGCCGTTTTCTATCCTGAATGTAAAGTTGCCAATACAACTGTTGAAGGAAAAGTTGAAAATACAGGAAAAGATGGCCAATTATCTGCTATTAATTTTAAGGCAACAGGAAAGCAAATTCTAGAAATGGGATGGCGAGAGGTATATGCTAAAGATAAAAAGGAAGACGAAAAAGAGGAGGAAAAAATAATGCCGATTTTTGAAATTGGTGAAAAAGGTTCTCACGAACCGTTTATACACAAAGGAAAAACAACTCCTCCAAAACATTATACTGAAGCGACTTTACTTCGTGGAATGGAAACTGCTGGTAAACAAGTTGATGATGAAGAGATGCGTGAATTAATGAAAGAAAATGGAATTGGGCGCCCTTCTACTCGTGCCAATATTATTGAGACATTATTCAGAAGAAAATATATAGAAAAAAAGAAACGTAATATTATTGCAACTCAAACTGGAATTGATTTAATTGATACTATACAAGATGAGCTTTTAAAATCTCCTGAATTAACTGGTGTTTGGGAACGTAAGCTTCGGTTAATAGAAAAAGGAGAATATGAATTAGATTTATTTAAGCAAGAGTTAATTGAAATGGTTTCTAAGCTAACTTTTGATGTAAAGAATAGTTATTTTAGACCAATTTCTTCTTACGAAGCTCCTGCTCCTATAAATAATAAACCTAAAAGAGAACGTAAACCAAAAGAAGAAATTAATTTGGAGGACGCTACTTGTCCTAAATGTAAAAGTCATCAATTGGTAAAAGGAAAAACGGCGTATGGTTGTGGAAATTTTAAAGAATGTGGTTTTAAAATTCCTTTCGAATTTATGGGAAAGAAATTTACTGATAAACAAATTTTAGATTTGGTTACCAAACAAAAAACAACTAAAATAACTGGTTTAATTAATCCTGAAACTAATGAAAAAGTTGCTGGAAAAGTTATTCTTGGAATGAATTTTAATGTAGAGTTCGAGGGTTAATGTGTTTAAGTTTTTAAATTTTTAAGGTAATTCTTAATTAATATTTATCTAAAATATCATTTAAAATTATTTTGATTTTTTCTTGTAATTTTTTAGGTTCTAAAACAGTTACAAAACGACTCATTGATAATAATTCGCTTATAAAATCTTCTGTTAAAAATAATTCTAATTTTACTAAAACCTCATCATCATTAATTACAGTCAATTCTTGAGAGTCGTGTAAAGGTAAAGATGCTAAATAAGCAGCCTGCTTTTTATTTACACTTAAAACGATTTTTTCTGGTTTCCCAGAAGTTGGAACAATTATACCGTAAGAATATTTGTACTTATCATTATAATCAAAACTAATGTTACGCTCTATTTTTTCTTTTAAGATTGTAACATTGTTCATCCTTTCCAGTCCAAATGTTTTAACCACCTCTTTGTCATCTGCAATTAAATACCAACGATTATCAAATTCTCGAATTGCTAAAGGTGAAACTTTTCTAAGTGTTTCTTTTTCTTCCCCAAACTTCAGATAACTAAATTCTATTTTATTTTTTCGCTGAATTGCTTGTACTATATCTGGTAAAAATTCTGCTCGTTTTGGATTTCTCTTCTCTAAATAAACAATAGATTCTAGAGAATTTGTTAATTTAAGTGCAGAAAAACTATTTATTTCTTCTAGTGTTTTAAGAAATAAATCGGAACTATAATCATCCTGAATAATGTAATAACCATGTTGACTTCTACTATACATAATATCAATACCAAGAATGTTTCTAATTTCTCTAATATCACGTTGTAATGTCCTCTTAGAAAAATTAAACTCTAATGTATCATCTTGCATTTGCAACATCTCAAATTCTCTTTCTAAAAAGCTTTCTAGTTCTTCATATGAACAATATTTCTGCTGAGAAAGTTTTCTTACGATATTAAAATAACGTGCAATATATCCTTGTTTTGACATATGTGTATAAGTATTTAACAAACTTAAGTTTTCTACTTTTAAAAACAAAAAAAAGTAACATTTCTCGTCGAAATGTTACTTTTTCCATTAATAAAAATGATATATAAAAGTTATAAAACTTTTTATTTAGCTACATCTACTGCTGCATCAGAAATAACTGCTGTAGAATCTACTTGCATTGGTGCTGCTGTAGCGTCTGAAACTTCTGCAGTTTCGATGAAGTTTGTAATTTTATTGATAATTTCTGTATTAGAAGCTACATCATTCTTAACTTTTAAGCTTAAGAAAATTGATGGTGCTGCATTATCTTGAATGTATTTTGAATCTGTTTGATATACTCCGTCATTTTTAATTGTTGTAGAGTTCAAGTTATCTGCAAATTCACGTGCAACTTCGAAAGTTTTCTCGAAAGCTACGTTTTGTTTAGATACTACAGCTGCAACTTTATTTGTGTTGTCATCAGAATTCTCGAAACTTAATGTCATGATTAATTCTGGTTTTAAACTATCTATGATAGATTGTTTTTCTGCTTCTTGTAACCCTTTTGTTAGATCTTTCCAAAGTACAACTTGAACATTTTCTTTGTTTAAAGTTTCAATTTTATTTTTAAAGTCTGTTGCGATATTTGTTCCTTCAGACGCAATATTATCAACAATATCTAAAATAACTACTTTTGGTTGATCTTCTGCAATAACTTTTTGAGTATAAGAAGACGTTGATACTGGAACTTCGTTTCTAGTTGTAAATGAAAATGATACTAATCCTATTGCTACAACTCCTAATGTTTGGGCTAATTTTTTCATAATAAATGTATTTTGTTTTTAAAAAAATTTGTGCTTCATTACTGTTGCACATCTTAGATATTACAGACACCGTTCCGAAAAATCTTAATAAATCCTAATAAATGTTATAATTTTCTTAATTAATCATATTAAAAACCAACACAATAGTAGATATTAAGTATTTATCAATTTAAAAATCAACATTTTAAATTAATAAAAAAAGCTATTCCAAAAAAATTGAAATAGCTTACTATTTTTTATAATTAATCAATAAATATACATTGATTAACAATTTATCTTACTTACAAGCAGCAATAATCTGAATAAAATCTTCATATTTTAAAGAAGCTCCACCCACAAGACCACCGTCAATATCTGGTTGAGAAAAAATGTCATTTGCATTTTGCGCATTAACACTTCCTCCATATAAAATACTTGTTTCGTTTGCTATTTCTACACCAAACTCATCATTTAAGACTTTACGAATATATGCATGGATTTCTTGTGCTTGTTCTGGCGATGCTGTTTTTCCAGTACCAATAGCCCAAACTGGTTCGTAAGCTATAATTAAACGAGATAAATCTTCTGTATTTTGAGATTTTAAAGCATTTAATAATTGAGATTTCACAACTTCAAAGTGTTGATCCGCCTCACGCTCTTCTAATTTTTCTCCGATACAAAAAATTGGATTAATTTGATTTTTGAATGCTTGTTTTAATTTTTCTGCAATAATAGCATCTGTTTCTCCTTGGTATTCTCTACGCTCTGAATGACCAATAATAACGAAATCTAAACCAATACTATCTAATTGCTCTCCAGAAATATCTCCTGTATATGCTCCTTTATCATGAGCAGAAATATCTTGAGAAGCTACTTTTACATATTGCTCGTCTACTGCTTCTAATAATACCTGTAAATAAATTGAAGATGGAGAGATAATAACTTGTGCATCTGGCTGATTATCTGCAACCCAAGCATTTAAATTTGTACCTAATTGAATTGCATCCTCAAAATTTAAATTCATTTTCCAGTTACCTGCAACTATTTTATCACGCATAATTTTTTCCTTTTTGATTTTAATATCAACTGCAAGATAATATATTCTTGTGAAATGAAACTTATATTTTACTTGATTCTTACACGAGGATCTAAGATCCCATATAGAATATCAACCAAAATATTAATCAAAATAAACATTACAGCAATCACTAAAACTGCCCCCATTACGATTGGTAAGTCTAATGTATTTAAAGCATTTACAATCTCTTTACCTAAGCCATTCCATCCAAAAACAAACTCAACAAAAACGGAACCTGCTAACATAGATGCAAACCAACCAGAGATAGCTGTAATAACTGGATTTAATGCATTACGAAGTGCATGTTTTGTAATAACTGTTTTACGTGGTAATCCTTTTGCAAAAGCCGTTCGTATATAATCTTGATTAAGAACTTCTAATAAAGAGTTTCTAGTTAATTGAGTAAAAACTGCTAAAGGACGAGAACCTAATGTTATTGCAGGAAGAATAAGGTTTTTTAAAACCAAATGTTTTCCTTCTCCTAAATCATCAACTTCATATAAACTTCCTATCATATTAAGTCCTGTAATATCATGCCATAGAAAGGCAAAAATATAAGCGATAATAATTGCCGCAAAGAAAGAAGGAATACTCATTCCGAAACTTGTTATAACTAATAACAATCTATCTAACCAACTATCTTTCATTAAAGCAGAAATTATTCCTAGTAAAATTCCAAAAATAGATGCGATAATGATAGATGCAATTGCTAAAACCATTGTATTGGGTAATGTTTCTCCTATAATTGTTGAGACACTTTTACCCTGTTTCTGAAAAGATTCTCTTAAATATGGTGTTTTAATAACCATCTCATTAGAACCAAAATTTAATAAGTCTGTATAATTATATTTACCAGAACTTAAAGAGGTATAAGTTTCATTATTCTCATCTATATTATGAAATGAAATTGGAGAAAGATCATTTAAATAGAAGGCATACTGTTTCCATAATGGTTGATCTAAACCAAGATTTTTTCTAATTTGAGCCAATTGCTCAGGATCTTCTTTCTGATCGAGCATCATACGAGCTGGATCTCCAGGAAGTACAGAAAAAAGTAAAAAAACTACGGTTACTACACCAAAAAGTGTTAGAAAACCGTAGAATATTTTATTTAAGATATAATTAATCACGTGTATTAGAAAAGTTGTTTTATTTGATTGATAGTAGGAAAATCATTGTAATGATATTTTGCTTTTACTTTTCCTTTCTCTAAAATCATAATTCCCGGATTAGAACGTGTAATTGTTTTCATGGTTGTTTGATCCATAAATGCATTCTCAATCCCTAAACCTTTTATTGGATTATTTGCAACTGCTACAACTAAGAAATCTGTGCTTTTTGCATCATTAATTAAAGCATTCATTTTTGTAATACTTTCTTCTTTTAATTTATCAGCAAAAGGAATAACTAATACAATTACTTTCGGAGAATTTAAAATTTCATTTGTTTTATCTTCTCCATCATAATCAAAAGAAAAATCGTGAATTGGCGGTTCATACCCTTTTTTATCAATTACATTTTTAGTTTTATCTTCTACAATCTCCCAACTAGTCCCATGTTTATACCATTTATCATCTGCAATATATTGTGCATCTGTAATTTCAACAGTTTTACCATCTACTTTATTTTTCATGGTATAAATTGTTTTATAAGTAGTTGGTTTAAGTCCTAATTCTTCTGGTGTTTTCATTCCTTCAACCAAATCTTTTCCTACTGCATACGCACGAAAATCTATAATTGGATTGTGATAAATACCCAAATATGCAATAATAACAGAACCTAAAATAACAACAGTATTAACAACATAATTTGCTTTTGCAACAAATAAAGGTTGTATATATTTTTGTCCTATAACTAATACAATTATTAAAACTAATAAAACAATATCCTTATAAAATGATGTCCATGGTTCTAATTTTAATGCATCACCAAAACATCCACAATCTGTTACTTTATTAAAATAAGCCGAATAAAATGTAAGGAAAGTAAAAAATACAATTGTTAGCAATAAAGCAATTGTTGTAAATCTCTTCCAAACGCCTAGTAAAAGTAAAACTCCTAATACGATTTCGAAAAGAGAGAAGAAGGTTGCTAACGGCAAGCTTAAACTTTCTAGGAATGGAATGTTTAAAACATTCGGAGAAAAATATTCTTCTAATTTATAACTTAATCCAACTGGATCTACATTTTTCACAAAACCAGAAATAATAAAAATTATTCCGACTATAATTCTTGCAAATTGTACAAAATATTTCATGTTATTTATTTTCGTTAATTAAAATTAAGGCAAAGATGGAATAGTTTATCATGTCTAAATAGTTTGCATCTAAACCTTCCGAAACCAATGTTTTTCCTTTGTTATCTTCGATACTTTTAGTACGTAAAACTTTTTGATAAATTAAATCTGTTATAGAACTTACACGCATATCACGCCATGCTTCTCCATAATCATGATTTTTTTTCATCATTAAATCATGCGCTATTTTTGCATATTTATCGTAATATTCAATTGCTTGTTCGTCAGATAAATCTGGTTGAGCTGCATATCCTAATTCTAATTGAATAAGTCCCATTATAGAATAATTGACAATCGCAATAAATTCTCCCTCTTCATCTTCATCTACTAAACGTTCTACTGCTTCTTGTAGTGTGCGAATACGATTTATTTTGATAAAAATTTGATCTGTTAAAGACGGTAATCTCAGTACACGCCAAGCTGGACCGTAATCTTTTAATTTTTTTGTATATAACTCTCGACAAATCGAGATAATTTCATTGAATTGAATTGAGGTATTTTTCATAATTTCGTTTCGATTTCAAAAATAATTGAAATTGCTTAAACATCTTCTAAGATATGACAATTAATTGTAACGGACGTTTGATTGATTTAAACGAACCAAAAATTATGGGAATTCTAAACACTACTCCTAATTCTTTTTATGATGGTGGTCGTCATCAATCTGTAGATTTAATTCTGGAGAAAATTGCTAGATATTTAACTGATGGTGCTGATATAATTGATATTGGAGGATATTCTACAAAACCTGGAGCAGAAATAGTTTCTGAACAAGAAGAGATAGATAGAACTGCTCCTATTATTGAAAAGATTACAAAAGAATATCCAGAAATAATTATTTCCATAGATACATTTCGTGGAAATGTTGCAAGAGAAGCTGTAAATGCAGGAGCTTCTATTATTAATGATGTTTCGGGATGGGAATTAGACAATGAGATGTTTAATGCAATTGTAGATTTAAATGTTCCGTATATTTTAATGCATATGCAAGGAACTCCACAAACTATGCAAGATAATCCTATTTACAAAGATGTAACATTAGAAGTAAATGAATATTTTTCAACTAAAATAGCACAATTAAAAGCTGCAAAAGTAAATGATATTATATTAGACCCTGGATTTGGTTTTGCTAAAACATTAGAACAAAACTATGAGTTGTTTAATAAAATGGAATCTTTAGGTTTTGGTAAATTTCCTTTATTGGTTGGTATCTCAAGAAAATCTATGATTTACAATTTATTGTCATCTACACCAGAAAATGCATTAAATGGAACATCTGTTCTAAATATGATTGCATTACAAAAAGGTGCTAAAATTTTACGTGCTCATGATGTACAAGAGGCGAAGGATACATTGAAAATATATAATGCGCTGAAAGGAAAATATTAAAATAAAAATGAGTAAATTATTTAATATTAAATAATTTACTCATTTTATAATCTTACATCTTAAAATCAGATTATTCTATAATATTACTATTTGGAAAAGAAACTTTAAACGTATCGATTACATTAATATCAGAAGTAATTATTTGCCAATGCGAATCGTGTACAAATTCAAAAACAATTTCGTTATTGTATAAATTCTCATCTTCAATATTTACAAAAAGATTCTTTTCATTTCTATCTCCAATAATTAATGCTTCTGTTACAGATTCCATCTTATAACAAAGATTTTCTAACTGTTCGTAATCAACTAAAATTCCATCTTGTTGATCAATTATTTCTTGTAATTCAAAAACAGAATATTCATCTGTTTCACTATCTCCATCTATCCAAAGTAATTTTAACGAATATCCTTCTAAATCTTGAAGAGGTTGAATAACTTCTTCCATTCGTTGTATTTGGTTTTCGTCTTCTCCGAAAATTTCTATTTTATATGTTTCCATGTTTCTTTTAAAAGTAGACTATCTCTTTTGTAATCTATCGTTATTAACTTTTTATTTGTTTAAAATAATGAAATAAAATTTCATTTCTAAAACCTTTACAAAAGTAAAAAAGTAACTTCAAAATGAAGTTACTTTTTATAGATTTATGCTTTTTCTAACGCTTGTTTAACACGCCTATCAGACTTAATATCCATCAATTGAATTGATTCTAAGCTAAATATCTTAAAACTATACTCATGCTTCTCTAATAAAAAATCATAAGGACCTTTTGGTGCTATTAATTTCACTAAAACGGGAGCAGTTTCTAACGATATAAATACAAGAGCTATAAAAATAGCAGCTGTTCCTAAAATTGGATTAGTAGCTGATAATTCGTCTAAAGCCTGCATTCTTGCTGCAAAACCATTATAATTTTCTTCTGTTGGTTTTGCTGCCTCTATCTCCTTTTCTTTAGATACATTTAAACGATCTAATTCCTTTGTAATTTCTGCTAAACGAGGAGTTGTTTGTTGAATATATGTATCTATTTCTGCAAGCTTCTGCTTTTTTAATTCAGCCTTACGCTTAGCATTTGGACCGTACCCTTCTCGTCCAGTTGTTGTTTGTGTTTGTGTACCTACAACCTCCTTTTCTAATTCTGTAGAAGCTTCTTTATATTCTGTTCGTAATTTATCTATTTGAGCATAGATTTGTTTACGTTCATTTGTAAAAGAAATTCCTAAATCGGTATAACGCGCATCAATCCCTTTTTGTAATTCTGCTTTATTACGATTTACAATAACATTTAATTGCTTATTTATCTCTTTTTCAAATATTTTTAATTCTAAAGGTTTAGAAATAACTATTCCCAATAAAACGGCAACTAAAATACGAGGTAATGCTACAAAAAATTGGCGAAAAAATCCTCCTGATTTTTTCATTGATGTTACAATGTATCTATCGAGATTAAAAATCATTAATCCCCATAACAATCCAAATCCAGTAGCTGCATATAAATTATCAAATACTGTATTTAATGCATAACCTGCAGATAGTGCAGCTAAAATTCCTGTAAATAATATTACCCCACCAATTCCTACATGCTTACTTACATCGGTAGGTGTTTTTTTCAAGAGCTCAAGACTACTACCTGAACAGATGATTAAAAATTTTTGTATTCCATTCATGTTACAAAGATAGTACTTTGTATAACATATTAATAAATTATTTTATAAAAAAAGCTGATAATCAAATTATCAGCTTAATATATTGTTATAATCTTAAATAAGAAAGATTAGGCTTTTTCAATTTTTACTCGCCATCCATGAGGATCTTCGACTAAACCATATTGAATATCTTTTAATTTCTTTTTTAAATTTAAAGCAAAAGAATCTTCTTCTGCTAAATGTGGTAACTGAACACGTTCGTCTCCAAAACCAATAGTATCATATTGTGTAATAACAACCGCTGTTCCACAACCAAATACTTCTTTTAACTCTCCAGATTTGTAAGCATCATATAATTCTTTTACTTCTACTGGACGAATTTCTAAATCATAACCTGCATCTTTAGCTAAAGTTAAAACAGAATCACGTGTAACTCCATTTAAAATTCTTTCAGAAGTTGGAGCTGTTAATAATTTATTTCCAATACGAACCATTACGTTCATTGTACCAGCTTCTTCTATGTATTTGTGCTCAATAGAATCTGTCCAAATGATTTGGTCATAACCTTCTTTTTGCACTTCTGATGCAGGGAAAAATGACGCTGCATAATTTCCTCCACATTTTGCAAAACCAACTCCTCCTTGTGCTGCACGACTATAGAAGTCAGCAATTTTTACAGATAATGGTTTTTCGTAGTAACTTGGTGCATAAGCTAACAAAATAGCAAAAATATATTCGTTAGATGATCTTGCAGAAACAGCTTCTTCTGTTGCAAACATCACTGGACGAATGTACAAAGATGTTCCGTAATCTTGAGGAACCCATTGACGATCAATATCCACTATAGCTTTCAATCCATCAATAAAAATTTCTTTGGGAATTTGTGGCATATTTAATCTAGCAGCAGATAAATTAAAACGTTCAAAATTTTTCTCAGGTCTAAAAATAAAAACATCATCATTTTCATTTTTATACGCTTTCATTCCTTCGAAAATTGTTTGTCCGTAATGGAAAGACATTGCTGCTGGTGTCATTGTAATTGGTCCATAAGGCTTAATTGTTGCCTCTCCCCATTTACCATCTTTGTAGTGTGCAATCAACATATGATCAGAAAATTCTTTTCCAAAAACAGTTGATTCGAAAACTGAATCATTAAATCTAGATTCAGCAATTTTTTCTATAATCATTTTTGTGAAATATTTGTTCGTTGCTATATCAAAGATACATTTTATTTACACTTTTTCATAATAAAAAACCATAACTTTCGGCTATGAAAAGGATAATTCAAGAAACGGAAGATGGTTCTAAAACAATTTATATAGAGGACTGGGACGAAACCTATCATTCTAAACATGGCGCTGTACAAGAGGCTTTTCATGTTTTTATAAAAAATGGATTACATCATTTTATTACTAATCAAAACAAGCTTAAAATAATTGAAATTGGTTTAGGGACTGGTTTAAATGCTTTTATAACGATGTTAGAAGCAGAGAAAAATAAAAAGCCTATTGAATATCTTGGGGTAGAAAAATTTCCTATCTCTGAAAAAGAATTTGAATTGGTGAACTATTTTGAGGATGTTTTTAAATTTTACCCTGAGCTACAATCTCGTAAAAAAGAATTTGAAGAATATTATCAACATTTATTTCATTGCAAATGGGTAGAATGGGTAGAGATTTCTGAGTATTTCAAAATAAAGAAAATAGAAGAAGATTTCTTTAATTTAAAAGATAGTCTTGAAAAAGAATTTGACTTAGTATATTTTGATGCTTTTGGTTCACGTGTTCAGCCAGAATTATGGGAAATAGATTTATTAGAGATCGTTGATAACCTTACAAAAACGAATGCTATTTTTACAACTTATGCTGCGAAAGGATCTATAAAAAGAGGTCTAAAAGAATTGGGATATACCGTAGAAAAAAGACCTGGTCCTCCTGGTAAAAGAGAAATGATGGTGGGTTTAAAAAATATTAATCATTAGATGAGATCGCATAATTATTTGTAATTTTGCATAAGGAAGCGGTTTAATGTTTCTAAAAAGAATATGACAAATTATATTGAATATAAGTTTAAGGTTACAGAAATTGAACCATGGAATGAGATTATTATTGCTATGATTTCTGAATTACCTTTTGAAAGTTTTGTTGAAAATGAAGAAGGTTTTGATGCTTATATGCCAAAAACTGACGAAAATATAGAAGAAATTAAAGCAGTTATTGATGCAATAGAAAATATTGAATTTTCTTATACACGTCAAGAAATTGAACAACAAAACTGGAATGCTACTTGGGAAGAAAGTTTTACTCCAATATTAGTTAATGATCAATGTTTAATTCGTGCCGAGTTTCATGAATCAGTAGAAAATATTCCATACGAAATTATCATTCAACCAAAAATGTCTTTTGGTACTGGTCACCATTCTACAACTCATTTAATGGTTGAATATATCTTAGAAACGGAATTTAAAGGTAAAGATATTCTAGACATGGGATGTGGAACTTCTATCTTAGCAATTTTAGCTATGAAAAGAGAAGCTAATTATGCAGAATGTATTGATATAGATGAATGGGCTGTAGAAAATTCTATAGAAAATGGAAAGAAAAATGGTGTTAGATTAGATGCTAAAATGGGAGATCATTCGCTTTTAGGTAGTAAACAATTTGATGTTATTTTAGCCAATATCAATAAGAATATCTTAATTAGTCAAATTCCTACTTACGTTAGTGTTTTAAACGAAAATGGAGATTTATTTTTAAGTGGATTAATGGAACAAGACTTTAATGATATCTTAGCTTTTTGTACAGAACATAATTTAAAATTTATTTCTAAAAAACAACGAAATGAGTGGATTGCACTACATTTCAAAAAATAAACAACAATGATAAAATTTGCATCACAACCAATGTGGGAAACAGAAAAAGATTCTGCTGTTGACGTTTTGGAGCAAGAATCACATCAATATCAAATTATTGTTTACAATGATGATGTAAACACTTTTGATTGGGTTATAGAATCTTTAATTGATGTTTGTGAACATACTCCAGAACAAGCTGAGCAATGTTCAATCTTAATTCACTACAAGGGAAAATGTGAAGTTTTAACTGGTGATTTAGAAGATTTAAAACCTAGATGCACCGAATTACTAAACAGAGGTCTTAGCGCAGAAATTATTTAATAATTAGTATATAATACAAAATCAGAATCGTCTAATGAAACATTATTAGGCGATTTTTTTATATCCTCACTTACAATATATGAATCGTATATTTTTTCATAAACTTCTTCTTCCATCTTCGTATTAACCAATTCTGTTTCTTTCTTATTACTTTCTATAAATTGAAAAGTAACAACAAGAATTAATAAAATAGATGCTGCTGCAAACCATTTATTAAGATAAAATTGTTTCTTCTTTTTTGTTTTAATCTGAAGATTGTTCACATTAATTTTTTGTTCTAAGTTTAGGAAATAATCTTTAGGAACATTAAAGGATTCTTTATCTTTTAATGTCTTTAAGAAGATTTCGTTCTCTAGATCTTCAAAATAATTAGTTGGAACTTTAAAGTCGTTATTTAATTTATTATTCTTCATATCAGCTATTTGACAATGATTAGATAAAAAGGTTTAATCTTCTGTTTCTAAAAATTCTTTTATCTTTGAAACTGCATGATGATAAGAAGCCTTAAGAGCTCCTACAGAGGTAACTAAAACTTCTGAAATTTGTTCATATTTTAGTTCATCATAATATTTCATCATGAAAACTACACGTTGTTTTTCTGGTAATTTAGCAATTGCTTTTTGTAACTTCAAATTAATTTCATCACCAGAATAATAGTCATCACCATCTAAGGTTTCTGCGATGTTTTTAGAATAATCATCAAAAGAAATACTATTATCTTTTGCTCTTTTATTCATAAAATTAACAGTCTCATTATAAGTTATTCTAAAAATCCACGTAGAAATTTTTGATTCATTCTTAAATGTTTCTAAGTTTTGATAAATTTTTATAAATACATTTTGAGTAACATCATCAGCATCTTCATGTATCAAAACCATTCTACGAATTTGCCAATAAATCCGTTGATGATAATTTGAAACAATTAATTTGAATGCTAGTTCAAATTTTTTAGATATTATATATTGTTCGATTTCTAATTCCAAAATAATCTTAAATAGATAGTAAAGCTATTAATTTTAATGAACAGAAATCTTAAAAAATATTATAAATTTTTATTAAAAATAAAAAGAGTTTGCCTAAAATTTTCTTTCAAGTTAATTTGTACTTTATTAGTCAATACATACTACATTAACCTATAAAAAATACCTTGACATAAAATAAAATTAATTCATCTCAAAAAATAATAATTAAACAAACTCATATATTTATAACACTTTATTTAATCTTTCTTATAAATAATTAATTCTATAGTAGATTGATAAGTAAATGCTGTTGGATTTGGACATTCTCCAGGAGGTCTACTTCTTGCACTTCCGTCATAATTTAATATAGTTCCTCTATTATTAAATGTATAATAATGCCTAGTATCTTCTGGTGCTCCAATAAACATACGTGTTCTTCTTATGTCATCGTCCTTAACACCTGCATAATCGTATTCCCATCTATCATCATCAGAAGATTGATTATAGCCTCCTTTGTAATCATGAGAATAAATTAATCTATAAACTGGTTCTACAATATAATCTCCCATTTCTAAATCTTCTATAAGAAAAGAAGGTGTTCTATTATTCGATGTACATATTTCAAATAAATCCATATCATAAATTCTAGCACCAATAAATTTACTTTCTATAATTCTATCTTCTTCCAATTTATGAATAAACACTCCTATTGCAAAAGTCGCAATACCATAACTATAATTTGTAAAGCTAATAGGACCATCAATTGCTAATATTAGTTTATTCTTTTTATGATACTGTTGTTCTATTAAAATTTTGGTATTGAAATCTTCAATATTTTTCCATTTTTTATAAGGTTCTTCTTGAATCCCTATTTCAAAACTTTTATCTTCACTTAATGCTATATCAGGGTTTATATCATTATAACTTTCTGGTAATAAAACTAAACTAGTTGATTCTTCTTCATTTTTATTAAATGTAGATTTTGTATATGTGATACGCTTAGGGATATATTTTAATCCTCTTTCTTCGTCTAATAAGAATCTCCACTTTTTATTCGTAAAAATATAATATCCCACAAGTCGACTATCTAGAGGATCTGTTGTATTTTCTAAACTATTATATACTACAGTTCCTTCTTTTGGCATATCTGTTTCAGGAAATAATGTATTAAGCACTACTCTAGGTAATAAAACTCCTCCATCTTTCCCATTTACATCCAAACTAACTTTAGATGAAGTTGATGTATAAGTAGAATCTGTACTAATAATCACTTGCGCTTTAATATGTACTGATAAAACAATTATTATAATTAATATACTATTTCTCATATTCAGTTAATTATTTCAAAAATTTCAGTTGTTAAAAAAGTATTAGATGCTCCTTTCGGTAAATATGCTCTCTGTTCATTAAACCTTGTGCTATTACTTGTGCTAATACAATTTGGAGAATCAGATGACCCTAAACTTACTTGTATTGTATCTCCACTTAAAAAAGAAAAATCTCTTTTATCAAATGCTACTTTTACTTCATAATTTTCTGATGAATTTGTAGGGTTTAAATCATAATTATATTCAAAAACACTAAAGGGTAATTTTGTACAATTAGATGTAATATGTTCTCTTACTATTGAATATCGCACTAACTTAAATTCTTCTTCTCCTGGAGATTTAAGAAACAATCCTATTCCTATAGAAACTATATCAAAATTATTTAGTTTAGTTAAAGGGATATTCTCCTTATTATCTAACTGTATAATGCCTGTAGTCTTAAACTTAATTATATTCTCTCTATTAGTTATAATAAATTTGTTTAATAAATTAGTTGTTTCGTTAGATAAATCTGTAAATATATTACTATCGTAATTCATCCCAATTCTAATAACATCAGACGAAGAATCAGTTGTATCTGTGGAAAAATTGTAAGTATTTTCACTATTTTTAGCTACGGCAAGATATACCTGAGATAGTTTTTCTATAAACGAATCATCTAACAAATTATTCCATTTATCAAATTCCCAAAAATATAGTCCTTTAGATAATGTAGAAGATCCATTGTTAAAAATCAACATACTATTAACCATATCTGTATCAGTAGATGTTGTCAAATAGTCTAACCTTCCTGTTAATTCTTTACGTGGAAATTTAAATCCTTTAATTTCATTTCCAGTAGTATTTGCTTGTAAAATAGCATTTTTATATGTTGGTTTTCCTGTATCATCAGATATATAGACTTGAGCATTGGAAGTACATATACCTCCAAAAAATAGTATTCCTTTTAAAATATTCATAGGTGTAGAGATTAAAAATTAATTTTCGCTTTCGATTATCACAACTGTCTGTCTTGCAACAAGCTGTTCATTTGTAGAATTAGTACAATCTGCATTAGTCGAAGTATTATCTGTTGTCGCTTTTCCTCCTACAGTGATCCATTTATCTCTTATTTCATCTTGATTATTATAGTTTCTATTTCCAGAAACAAATGATTTTATTCTATAAGTTCCAGGAGATAATTTCCCTATAGCAATCTGTAAAGAATAATTAAATAAATGACAATTAGAGTTTCTAGAATTGTCCGAATTTTTTACTGATATACCTTGTAAACGGAACTTATTATCCACTCCATTTACATGCTGTAAAAACACACCTAAGTTCATTCCAGTAATTAAATTATTATAGTTCGAAGATGCATATTGAGCTATACCACTAACTTTAACAAAAACGTTATTATGATGATTATTAATTATATCAAAAGTGTAATCCAATCCATCTAATTCAACCCAAGTAAATCCGTTCTGCCTATTTATACTATCATTAAATTCAGCAATGGGTAAATGTTCATTATTTGCAAAAAAATTTTTAATATAAGATGCTTTTTTAGTTTGAGTATTACTTACCTTGTCTATAGTTAATCTAGAATAAACAGTATCATCATCTATTAATAAATTCCATTGATTATTACTCCAATAATAATAGCCTCTTTCCAAAGATTCTTCTAAAATTGAATTGTTATAAACAAGCAATCCTTCGGGTGTTGCATCTAACCAATTTTCTTTAAGAAATGATAAATCATTTTTATTCATAATATTATCAATTCTTGGAAACAATACTGCTTTATTTGGTGTTGTAATATCAATAATAGTTTGTTTATCAACACCTGTACTATCAATAGCTATTTGAGCAAACAATGCGTTTGCGTAAAACAAAAAGAATAAAAAAAAGTTACTTTTATTCATGAATTAAATTTTTAAATAATAAGACAAATGAATATAATTATATTAATTTCTTCAATTAATTAAAATAATTATACCATGTATAAAAAAACCAGCTCTTTTAAACCTTGATTATCAAGGTATTAAAAGTGAATTAAAAACAATAATTGTCAATAATTTTTTACATTTCTAATTTGCTCTAAAAAAATAAAAATTTGGTATTCATCTTTACAAAGACAAAATAACTTATTTAAATAAAAAATAAACTTTTTAAGCATTTCCAACTTTTTAAGTTGAAAAGCATTTCTAACAAATTTTTTCATAAATTAACGTTTAGTTGATTGTTATAATATATAGGGTATGCATCCAATTAATGATTATTAATTAGATAAAAAAGCAGAATATTCTAAATGAAATTAAGTGCTAAAAAAAAGCTTCCTGTATATATAAGATGTGTAGATTCATTTTGGTAGTGTAATTAATATTAGGTATTTCAAATATATGTAAAATATATGTATTAAAATGTTAAATTTATTTTTTTATGACATCCATATTTCTAGTAATCAATACAGAAAAAGTTTACTTTAGTTTAGATTAGTTAAAGTATGAATTCAAAATAAAAATTTTCTTGATCATTAATTTAGCTTAAAAAAGTCATATATTTCACTTACTTGATTAAATGATAAAAGATGTTAAAAAATGTTTCTACAGTATAATATAAATAGTTGAAATTAGAGATCAAGAAGATCCTTAAGATATAAGGGGATTGTAGAAGTGATGAGAAACAAGTTCAGTATCACTGGGATTGTAGGAATTAGAAATTAGAGTTGAATTCTTTATAGATAATATAATCTTCTCACATCTGAAATCTAGTATCACAAATCTATCAAGATGATGTGTTTCTTAAACAACATTTAGACAAGCTCAATCTGACAAGGATGACTAGGC